>JAEEGH010001901.1_pt1 | contig 58295 bp, 50 predicted proteins | sample 9134181 | NCBI WGS metagenome assembly JAEEGH01 (sample SAMN16246544, study PRJNA631951) | gut metagenome | biome: gut microbiome; feature: rumen; material: DP-attached | host: Bos | place: Iran: Karaj | collected 2018-10
GCGGCGGTGCCGCTGGCGTTGTCGTGGGCACCGTAGAAGATGGTGTCGCCGTTCATGCCCAGGTGTTCATAGTGGGCGGTGAAGACAATCATCGTGTCCGTCTCGCCGGGGATATAGCCGCAGACATTCTGCGAGCGGTAGCCGGCGCGGACAATGGGCGGCTTGGTGCGTGTCTGCGGGAAGCGGAAATACTGGTAGTAAGCATCTTTAATGCTTGTATTGGCACTGTTTTCCAACGGTTTGACGCCGTTGGCCATCAGCTCGCGTCGCAGGTAATCCGCAGCAATCGAGTCTCCCCTATTCTGCATCCCGCGTCCGAACATATCCTCGCTGCTGAGGTCGCGTATAATCCTCCTCGCATACGTGCTGTCCTGCGCCGAAACGGCAACCGACAGTACTACCGCCATAAACAAGACTATCTTTTTCATAATACCATATTTAACAGGCTATTATACTAGCCATATTATTTTGCATCGCCGGCAATAAGCAGTATTATCCATGTCAGTAATGGAGAAACGAATATTGACAACAATATCCACCCCAGCGGATCCCGGTGCCGTTTACGAGCCTTCCTAAGGGTGATACCAATATACACATAATAGATTAGTGCCAGTGCAGCCACCACACACAACACTATCACTGGTATTTGCCAAACCAATGGGTCAACAACAATCTCAGCAATCGGTATCATTTTGTTTTAAAGGACTTTAGTTCAAATTTAACCTTATATTTTCTGTTAGGTTTAGATATACTTATTTCACTCTTATAGTATGCGTAATTCTCCCTATGCCCATACCCCTTGAGCGAAAAATTCTTCACCATACCAGGCTCTATCATTATAGTTTTTGTGAAATCTTGGTAATCAAGCATATTACCACTCATATCATAGTAAATAATACGACCTGAAACCCGCGTCACCGTGCGGTCAGTATTGTTCTTTAGTGCCACGGAGGCATCTGAATCTACCCAGTCGTGATTATAGTTTGCCAGTGTGAGTGCATTGGGGTTGACGGTTGCAGAGGTGCCATCATTCGTGTTTCTCGGAGTTGCTGGTTCTTGTGCCACAGCAACATTTTTTGACACTTTGCTTGATTGCGTTGATGTTGACTCAACTGTTGTTTGTGACTGTTGTTTTATTAGTTTAGTGTTGCCTGCCTTCAATTGTTCCACCTCTTTACGCAACTGCCTGACTTCGCTTTTCAATGCTCGCCACTCGGATTCCGAAACAGTGAAATCGGTGTCTGAGGTTTTTGCCGGCATTTCTTCAACGTTTACGGCTTGTTCTCTGGGTTCCTTATCCGAATTCTCCCAGCGCATCAGCCCCGTCGCCCAAAGCACGGCAATCACCAATGCTACAAAAACAATCACAAGAATGATTTTCCCGAAACAGCCTTTTCTTTCGTTTGTATTGTCTTGCATATCAATTATATTTAATTATTATACAAATGGCAACTTTATTTCTATAGAATAATATTAGGAATTCCGGCCGGGTTTGTTAATCTTCTTAAACGATTTATTTTTACCGTTGTCGGTAAAGATTAGAGGTATGAACTGGGCGTTGCCGCTACGACGCAGGCTTTGTATTATATCGTGCTGCAATTCCGACTTGTAAAAGAAGAACATACGACGCTGGTCGGCCTTTTCGGCTGGCGTGGTTGCCACATAAACGGATTTCATGGTGGCTGGGTCGATGCCGGTGTAGTACATCTCGGTGCTGAGTGTCATGGGCGTCGGAGTGAAATCCTGTATCTGCTCGAGGCGGTAGCCCATCTGCTTCATGTCCACTGCCAGCTGTGCCATATCCTCGAGGCGGCAGCCGGGGTGGCTGCTGATGAAGTAGGGTATCAGCTGATAGCGCAGGCCTGCCTGGCGGCAGATATCGTCGAAGCGGCGCTTGGTTTCGCGGAAGAGGGAGAATGAGGGCTTTCGCATCATGGCCAGCACATGGTCCGAAGTGTGCTCCGGCGCCACCTTGAGGCGGCCGGAGGTGTGATGCAGCACCACCTCGCGGAAATACTGCCAGCCATAGTTGTCAGTTATGAGTTCAGAGTTATGAGTTATGAGTTTTTGTGTCGCGTCTGCATTACTCTTAACTCTTAACTCATAACTCTGAACTGAAAACAGATCGCAACGGATGCCGCTTCCGACATAGAGGTGTTTCACCTTGGGGTGTGCGGCGACCTTGCGAAGGAGCTCTATCATAGGCCGGTGGTCGCTGTCGAGGTTACGGCAGAGGGTGGGCATGGAGCAGCTGTAACGGCTGCACTTGCGGCACAGTTCGGGGTTCTTGCCCTTCATGCGCCACATGTTGGCCGAGGGGCCGCCGAGGTCGGTGAGGACACCGTGGAAGTCGGGGTCACTGGTGATGGCGTCCACCTCGCGGAGGATAGAGGCCTCGCTGCGGGAGGCTATCTGCTTGCCCTGGTGGGCGCTGATGGTGCAGAACGAGCAGCCGCCGAAGCAGCCGCGGTGGGTGTTGACGCTCCAGCGTATCATCTCGAAGGCGGGGATGGGGCCACGTTTCTTGTATTTGGGGTGCGGCAGGCGCAGGTAGGGCAGGTCGAACGAGGCGTCTATTTCTTCGGTGGTCATCGGCGGCTCCGGCGGGTTGACTACCACGTAGCAATCGCCGTGGCGCTGCACCAGCGTGGCACATTCTATCTTGTTGCTTTCTCGCTCAATGATTTGATAGTTCTCCGCCTCGCAACGCTTGCTCTTCTGACATTCCTCGAAGGAGTGAAGCTCAATTATAGACCCATTTGTATCTGTATCTATTGTTCCTATATGCCTATAGGCCACCTGCGGCAGCTCCCGGCAGGCCTCGATGCCTTTGCCTTCACTCAACAGCTTGGCAATCTTGAGGGTCGTACGCTCACCCATGCCGTAGTTGAGCAAGTCGGCGGGGGTATCAATCAGAATGGACGGGAAGAGTTTGTCGTCCCAGTAGTCGTAGTGCGCCAGACGACGCATACTGGCCTCGATGCCGGCCATGATGACTGGCACGTCGGGATAGATCTGCTTGAGGATGCGCGAATAAACATAGGTCGCGCGGTCGGGTCGGAACCCCGCCTGCCCGCCGGGAGTGTAGGCGTCGTCGTGGCGCAGGCGCCGCGCGGCAGTGTAGTGGTTCACCATGCTGTCCATGGCGCCGGAGGTCACGCCGAAGAAGAGCCTCGGTCTGCCGAATTTTCTAAAATCCCTCAAATCGTCGCGCCAGTTGGGCTGCGGAATAATGGCCACACGGTATCCCGCCGCCTCCAGCGTCCGCCCAATCACCGCCGTGCCAAACGACGGATGGTCCACATACGCGTCCCCCGTGACCAGGACTACATCGACCTGCTCCCATCCGAGGCGCTTCACCTCATCCAATGTTATCGGCAGAAAATGAGCCATACAAAAAAAGGTCCTTAAAGTCCCTAAAGACCTTAAGGACCTTGACGGTCAAATTGGTGATTAGTCCTGGATGGCTTTGATGCCGGGGAGGACCTTGCCTTCGAGGTACTCGAGCATGGCGCCACCACCGGTGGAGACATAGCTCATCTGGTCGGCGATACCCATCTGCTTGACGGCAGCCACGCTGTCGCCACCGCCCACGGCGGCGAAGCAGCCCTTCTTGCAGCTCTCAGCCACGCTCTGGGCGATGGCCTTGGTGCCTTTGGCGAAGGTCTCCAGCTCGAAGACGCCGGCGGGACCGTTCCAGAGGATGGTCTTGCTGCCCATCACGATGTCGTGGATGGCCTTGCAGCTCTCGGGGCCGCAGTCCATGCTCTCCCAACCGTCGGGAACCTCGCCGGAGGGGACAATCTGGGTGTTGGCGTCGTTGCCGAACTTGTCACCGATGACGCTGTCGACGGGCAGATAGTACTTCACGCCCTTCTCGTCCATGCGACGCATAAGCTCGCGGGCCAGGTCGAGTTTGTCGTCCTCACAGATGGAGTTACCTATCTTGCCGCCGAGGGCCTTGGTGAAGGTGTAGCGCATGCCGCCGATGATAATCATGTTGTCGACTTTGTCGAGAAGGTTCTCGAGGATGCCAATCTTGCTGCTAACCTTGCTGCCACCGATGATGGCGGTGAAGGGGCGCGGCGGGTTCTGCATCAGCTTCTCGAGGTTGCGCACCTCGTTCTCCATGAGGAAGCCGAAATACTTGTCGTTGGGGAAGAACTTGGCGATGACGGCAGTCGACGAGTGCTCGCGATGGGCAGCACCGAAAGCGTCGTTGATGTAGCAGTCACCGAGGGCGGCCAACTGGCGGGCGAGGTCCTCGCCACCTTTGGTCTCTTCGGGATAGAAGCGGATGTTCTCGAGGAGCATCACCTCGCCACCCTTCAGTTCTTTGGCCATAGCCTCGGGAACACCGCTACCAAGGAGCTGCTGGGTGAATTTCACCGGGCGGTTCACAAGGGTTTCGAGGTATTTGGCCACCGGCTCAAGGGTCAGCTCGGGTTCAAAGCCACCTTTCTTGGGACGGCCGAAGTGGGCCATGATGATGATAGCTGCACCGTCTTTGAGTAGTTTCTCAATGGTGGGCATCGATTCACGCATACGCGTGTCGTCGGTAATCTGCTTTTGGTCGTTCATGGGGACGTTGAAGTCCACGCGGAGCAGCACCTTGCGGCCTGCAAAATTGATATCTTTTATACTTTTCATAGGTTTATGGGTTTAATGGGTTAATTGGGCAAATTAATGGGCTTCTGCGTGATGAGGTTCTTCGACGGCCATACCGATATAGAGGGCCGAAAGCATGGTGAAAACGAATGCTTGCAGGTAGGCCACCAGACACTCCAGCAGGCTGATGAACACGCAGAAGAGGACGCTCACCACCGACACCGCACCACCGGCGACAACGCCGAACAGCTGGCTGATGATGTAGATGATGACGATGAAGCCAAGGATGACGATATGGCCGGCTGTCATGTTGGCAAAAAGTCGAATCATCAAGACGATGGGCTTGGTGAAGACACCCACCAACTCGACCACGGGCATCAGCGGGAATACCTTCAGCCACGCCGGCACGCCAGGGGTGTTGAAGATGTCCATCCAATAGTGTTTGTTGCCACTGATATTGGTGATGAGGAATGTGATGACGGCGAGGGTGGCGGTAACGGCCAGGCTGCCGTTAATGTTGGCTCCCGCAGGGAAGATAGGTATGAGTCCCAAGATGTTGCAGAAGAAGATGAAGAAGAAAAGCGTCAACAAATAGGGCAGGAAACGGCGGTAGTGCTTCTCCCCTATCATGGGTTTGACAATGTCGTCGCGCACGAAGACAACCAGTAGTTCCACAAGGCTTTGCAACCCTTTCGGTGCCTGGTTGGGACGCTTCTTGTAGCCTTTTTTAGCCACCATAATGATGACAATGAGCAGTACCACGGCAATCATGATGGCCGCCGCAGTCTTGGTGATGCTCAGGTCGAGTGGTTTTACCACATTGCCCTCGGCATCGAGCAGCAACTCTCCGTCGACACCCACACAGGCCACCTCTTCTTTCTCGGCACCGCCTCCAATAAGACGATAACCTTTGTAGTCGGCATGCCCATGATGGAACTTGCTCGACATGAAAACGTCGAGGTGTCCATCGTTCCACAGGATGACTGGCAGCGGGATGGCCACCGCATGCTCCTCGCCGTCAGACGACTTGTAGTCGAACAAGTGCCACGAGTGCGCATCGGTCACATGCCCGATAATCATCGAACCGGCATCGAATTGCTCTCCCTCCTCGGCTTGCGAGACGGAGGGCGTCGCCATGAATAATGCCGCCAAAGCGAGAACCAATATCTTCTTCATACTTTTTCCTTATTATTTACTACTGCGGTATTGTTGAAAATGTCAATCTGTAGGGTATCGAAGAGCCCCAGTTGGTTGGCGTCGCGACTGTTGGCAGGAACATCGGCCACCTGTCGCAACGCCTGCTTGGTGAGGCGTTGCAGAGCCATCGGACGACTGATGCCAAGGCTGTCGGCATAGGCTCCGAGCCGTGCACTCTCACGCTCGCTGAGCGTGAGAGTGTACTTCTTCGGTTTGGGTGTCTTCTTTTTGGTCATAAACTATTCATAGAACAATCCTTTGAAGGGTGCCATCACGGCGTCGACCTGAGCCACAGCCTTCTCATCCTTGAGAGTGCCTGACGCGATGTCGCCCAGCAGTCCCATGATGCGGAGGTTATATTGCAGCTCGCTGCGCACTCCCATGGCCTTCTCGCCCTGGAAGCGGCCCAGGTAAGACACCATCTGACTGTAGTGCGAGAACGCCTTATTCCACTGTTCTCTGGCTCTTTCCATCCCATAGAGGTCCCTATACATGGCCACCACGTCGATGGGGTTGTTTGCAATAGGAACATAGATGGAGTAGACGTCGGGAGTGAAGTTCTTGTCAGGGAAGTTCTTGTCGTACATCTCGAGCAGCCGACGAGACTTGTCTTCATTGCCTTTTCTCATCTCATCGTAGGCCAGAATCAACACATTCTGGTGCAGAGTGGGGGCAAACTGCTGACGGGAGACCGGGTCGACATAGATGTCGCGGTCGAGGTTACCCCACTTCAGCGGCTCTCCGTTGACACCGTTGATGAAGTAGTCGGCACTCTGGTCCGTGTAGCGTTTGTTCTTGGGATAGGGGATGAACTTGTAGTTCAAGCCATCCTGGATAGTGTAGCTATAGACCAACGGGAACACATCGGGAATACCGCTCGATCCGGGGTTCATCACGTTGATGTCACGTTTGAACTTGTTGGTTCCCAAAATGTCAAGAAGCATCAATTCGTGGCGGTAGAGCCATTGGTTCTTGAGTTCCCAACGAATCTCGGGATTCACCTGGTCGGCCAGTTCGGCGGGAATCACGCCAGCCTCCACCAATGCGGGAATATCGAGCGTGATTTTGAAACGCTTCGTGGGCAAACCCATGAAGGAGTCTCCCGTGCGAGGATCCTGTATCGTGAAACGCTCCGGATGGTCGCGCAGTAATCCCAGCACCTCGGTAACTTCGAGGTAATCGGCCGAATTGTCGAAGACATAATACTGGTCTCTGCCAAGTCCATAGTATTCCTTCGGCAGCGTGAACGGCAAAGCCTCGCTATCATAGAGCTTGTTGTACAGCTGTTCCACATACCAATACATGCCGGATAGGGTGAAGTTGAGAATTCGCACATCGGTACGTGTCCCCTCCACCTCCTGTGCATACCACAGAGGGAATGTGTCGTTGTCGCCGAAGGTGATGAGGACACCGTTCTTCTTCACACTCTGGAGGTAGTTCTGAGCAAAGTCACGCGCTGCCGTCTTCTCGCTGCGGTCGTGGTCGTCCCAGTTCTGGCAGGCCATCAAACAGGGCACCCCGGCCATGCAAAGCACAAAGACCACAGGCATCACCACCTTGTACACCTTCTCCTTGTTCTTCTTGAAGAGGGCGCTAATCCATTCGGCCAAGCCCATCACTCCCAAGCCAATCCAAATGGCGAAGAAACTGAACGAACCCACGAAAGCATAGTCGCGCTCACGTGGCTGTCGCGGTGGCATGTTCAGGTAGATGGCAATTGCCAAACCCGTCATAAAGAACATGATGAATACTATGAAAGCGTCTTTCGGGTGTCTGCGCAGATGATAGATGAGACCCAGAAGGCCCAGAATCAACGGCAGCAGGTAATATACATTGTGGCTCTTGTCGTTCTGCATGCTCTCGGGCAGGTTGTCCTGCGGTCCCAGACGGCTCTCGTCCAAGAACTTGATACCGCTCACCCAGTTGCCGTGCAGGTAGTCACGCGTACCGTCGTCGTTGAAGTAGTGGCCCTGCTCGTCGTTCTGCCGTCCGGCAAAGTTCCACATGAAGTAGCGCCAGTACATCCAGCCCAGCTGGTAGCGGTTGAAGAACGTAAGGTTCTGCCCGAACGAGGGCTTCATGCCACTGGGAGCCGGACCAGCCCAGTATTCGTAGAACTTCGGGTGCTGTCGGCTGCCGTCACTGCTCCACATACGGGGGAAGAATCCCGTGTGCTCTTCCCGGTACACAAGTTCCTGGGCATAGGCGGCGGCAATGTAGCGGTCGCGTCCCTCTTCATCCTTGCCTCTCACATACTTCGTGTAGCCTTTCTTCGAATCGATGGGACGGCCCGCGGTGTAGTACTGGCCGCTGAAAAGCGGCGTGTCGCCATACTGCTCTCGTCCCAGATAGGCTCGCATCGCAACGGCATCCTTCGGCGCATTCTCGTTCAGCGGCGTGTTGGTGTTCGCGCGGATGACCAGCACGAAGAAGGTGGAATAGCCTATCACCAGCATCGCGAAGCTCAGGATGGCGGCATTGATGACGGGATGTTTCTTCTTGTACTGGGTGAACCACAGACCCCAGACGACCAGGGCGGCCAGCAGGACGAAGAAGAAGATGGTACCGCTGTTGAACGGCAGATGCAATGTGTTGACAAAGAAAACATCGAATGCCGAGTCCACATTCACGATCCCGGGGATGATGCCCCAGAGGATGATGCCCAGCGTCACCAACGAGAGCAATCCCGTGACGATGAAGCCTTTCCACGTCGTCTTCTCCCATTTTTTGAAGTAGACCACGTAAAAAATGGCCGGCACAGTCAACAAGTTCAGCAGGTGGACTCCGATGGCCACTCCGACGAGAAGGCTGATGAGGATGAGCCAGCGCAAGGCATGCGGGTCGTCGCTCTGTTCCTCCCATTTCAGGATTGCCCAGAACACCAAAGCGGTGAAGAAGCTACTCATCGCATAGACCTCGCCCTCCACAGCCGAGAACCAGAAGGTGTCGCTGAAACAGTAGGCCAGCGAGCCCACAATACCGGCGGCAAAGACCGCCCAGGTCTTCCAGTCCTTCAGGCTGGGGTTCTTCGGGTCGGGCAGCAAGTGCTTGCCCAACAAGGTGATAGCCCAGAAAAGGAACAAAATGGTGAAACCGCTGCACACTGCACTCATCACATTCACCGCGTGCGCAGCCGTCGTCGTGTCACTGAACATCGAGAACAAACGTCCCAACAGCTGGAACGTTGGTGCTCCCGGGGGGTGTCCCACTTGCAGTTTGAAAGCGGTGGCGATATACTCACCGCAGTCCCACCACGACGCCGTCGCTTCCGCCGTCATGATGTACACCGTGCAGGCAATCACGCAGATTACCCACCCGATGATGTTGTTTGCCAGATGATATTGTTTCATTGTGTTAGTTAATTAGTTTTCTCTCAAAATCGGCATTGTCATGCAGCGGGCACCACCACCGGCTCGGGGCAGTTCGCTGCCGGGGAAGGCGGCCACAAACTTGTCATAAGACTTCATGTCTACCTTGCCGCTGCAGATATCCTCCGCCTTCAGCACCGCGAAGCCCGCCTTGTCCAAAGCGTCTATCGTGTGCGTGTTGCGGCGGTAACCCATAATCTTGCCGTCGCCCAGCGAGAAGAAATTCGCCCCGCTGTGCCACTGCTCCCGCAGCTGGTTCCACGGGTCGTTGCCTCCACCAATGACGGGCTCAATGTCCCAGCCCAGGCCGTTCAAACCCTTCACCATATTCTCCACCTTGCGATAGCTCACATTTCCGTTCTCTATCGTAATCAGTGTCGTATCCTTGCCTGCAAAAAGACCCGTCTTCCTGAGCATCGGCTCAAAAGCCATACACTGGTGCTTCCCGAGGAAAGTGAACACCATATCCAAGTGAATGAAACTCTCCGGACTCTTCGGCAACTCCTGCACGAGGATGTTGAATCTCTCCCTTTCCTTGGCGAAAGTCTGCGCCAGATACTTGATACCCTTGGTGTTGGTACGGATTCCCTGACCGATGCAAAGCAGGTCGGGCGAAGCAATCTGCACATCGCCACCCTCCGTCCGCGCATCACGATCCCACTGCATGGCGTTCAACGTCTCCACCTTGAAGAAATGCTTGAAAATGGCCTCATAGATGAGCGTCTCGCGCTCGCGCACCTCGAAACTCATCGAGTTGATAAGCACGCGGTTGTAAACAGTCGACGAAGCGTCGCGGGTGAAAAAAAGGTTGTAGAGGGGTTTTAAGAGATAACGGTCCTCTCCCCCATCCCACTCAGGGTCCTCATAGCCCTCAATCAAGATGTCGGCCAACTGCTTGGCCTCCAGACCCATCAATTGTTCAGCGAGATCGTTGTCACAATTGTCCATGTCGCAGCTCTCGTAAACGAGATGATGACGTATCTCGTTGTCCTTCAGCAGTTCCTCAAGAATATCCTCGACGTAATAGACGTTGGTCCACTTCTCGAGCACGCCACAGAAATTAGCATACTCGGTGTCAACGATAGGCTTGTTGAGGATGTCGCTATAGAGCGCATGGGCGGCATTCAGCGGCGTCATTCGCTCTATCTCCACCCCTGGGCGGTGAAGCAGCACAGCTCGCAGCGTCCCCGTCTCCGACGACACTTCCACCCTGCATGGAGCAATATTTTTATTATTATTCATATAATACTTCTCTCTTAATTTTTGATTCCAATTCTTAACACTTAATTTCCAACAACTTCGCCCCTTCGGGACATCTATTGCGAAAATGCAAATATACAAAAAAGATTCATTCTGCCCAAATTACCCCCCAAATATTTTTCAACACCCCCACACCTCCGTACCTTCTCCGTACCTCCACCATATCATCTCCCACCATGGTCGGACTTGGGTAGGAGTTGATACGGTCTTGGGTAGGAGTTGATACGGTCTTGGTACTAAGTATCAGTTAGTTATATGTTCACGAAACAAGTAAGCGGCACATAACCAATAGGTTAAGTGCCGTTTTATGCTTGTAACTGCTTGATTTTCATTCCACGCTCAAACGCACTGCCGGAGCCGTTGCGCGAAATTCCGGAGCATACATGCACTGCATAGTGACAGGGCCAGAAAGGAAGGTGCCCGGATTGGTGACAAATACATCATATTCAACAACATACTTGCCTTTCTCAAGACGATTGATGTAGCAGTGGGTGGCGGTATTCTTCACTTCGACATAGTAACCCAGTGTCCTCCACGGAGTGTGGGACCGGTTGTTGGCCAAACCGACACCCGTGCTCCAATTCCACCCCGAACGGGTACTGACGGGTTCGAAACACGACGGACGTCCGTCGACGAGCTCGAGATACTCCATGGTGCGGTCACAGGAGATTTCGATGCGGACCCTCACCCTGTCGCCCACTTTTGGTGTGTTCTGATTGTCCTGAATAGGTTGATTGTTCTGATTGAAATAGCTACGTTTCAGCGTGATGCCACTCTCAGAGGAGGGTATTTTGTCCATATCGTCGGTGTATTGGTAATAAACCGCACCCCAAGCGATGCCGGGAGTGTCTTTGCGAATGGTTATGGTGCTGTCGCCGAGGGCAATGATGCTGTCGAGGGCAGGTCCGGCCCAACGCTGTGAACGGTATTCCTCGAGACCCTCAGAAGGGGCGCAGAGCTCGACACCACAGACTTTCAGGCTAACGGGCTGAGCAGATGACTGGGGGACTGAACGGCTGTCTTTGGCCCCCTCCCCCATCAAGGCTCTGATAGCATCGACGGTGGCTTGGTCGTTTCCCCAGTGGTTGGTCTGTTTCTGCTTGAGGAGCCACTGCTGCATGAGGGCGATGGAAAGGGTATCGTTGGGCGTGACCTCGCTGAAGGCCTGTATGAGGAGAGCCTGCGTCTCGATGGGACGCTCGTACCACCACCAGCCACTCTTGTTGTCGCGCCAGTACATACCCATCTCGTCGTTGAACAAAGACTTCTCCTTGATGCGACGGATGAGGTCGCGGGCGGCCTTCCTGTCGCCGTGACGCTGGAAGACGAGAGCCAACTGGGCCTGAGTATAGAGTCCTTTGTACGACTTGTAGTTTTTCAGGGCGTTGTTGTAGTAGAATCGGTAGGCCTCGGTCTTGCCCTTGCCATAGAACGAACGAGTGTAGAGATAATCAATGTTGTCCGGAGCCCACTCGTAACCTTTCTTCAAGTAGGGCTTGATGTATTTCTCATAGTGGCGCTGATGTTCGCGGTCGATATACGAGAGAGCTTTTTCGGTGGATAGCAGATTCTGGGAAGTTGACGCAATTTTTTTCAGAACCTGCTGGGTGACCCACAGGGAGCTCTCGCTCTCGGGCATCCACCCCCATCCGCCGTCAACGTGCTGGCGGGTGGCAAGTTGTATTTGGATGCGTTCAAAATCCTCTGCCAGGCGGTTGCCATCGAAATAGTTGGCAATGGCACGCCGCTGCTCCACCTCGGCTTCAGCATCGCGAAGCCATGGTGTTGCCTCAAGAAGCGTCCGCTTGACATCTTCGTTGATCTTCAAGCGAGTATTGTCGGTATCGGGCAAATTGAAAATTGTTAATTGAGGTCCGAAATTATCCAGAATGCTTTTGGCAATGGAATTGACATAGAACCGGTTGGCGAGGTAGATAGTGGAGGGGTTCTCGCACTCTTGAATATATGGCATCGACTTGACAGCCAACCAAATAGGATTTTCAACCGTCTCGGCACCAAGGAGGTGGGGCTCTGCGGTGGAGGAGGCTGACGAAAGGGGGAAGGAGTATGTTTTCTTGCCCTTACCGTTGATATAAATAGGTTGCGAGACGGTGACAGCCTGCCGATTGGAGACAACGGGAATCTGTCCGCGTTCGCCGTCGGAGAGAACGGGCAATCCGGGATGTTCGCGGGCGGTGCGGGCGGTGATTTGATAGGTGCACACCTGGAGATTGTCAGGCAGGTTGGAAATCATGAAAGTCACCTGGGCGCTGCCTTTGGCATCGACGGTGACCCACTGCACGGTGCTGTCGAGTTGAAAGCCGTCGGCGGCATTATAGCGGGAGAACGACACACACACCAATCGTGCAGTGTCGGTGAGGTTGACCACTTTGGCCATCATCTCCAAGCTGTCGCCGTGGCGAAGGAAACGGGGTATGTTGGGCTGCACCATAAGGGGCTTCTGGGTGACAAGAGTACGGTCGAGGGTGCCGATTTTCAAATCGTCGGTAAACGCCAATCCTTTGACATTCCAACGGGTAAGCAACTCGGGAACACGGAAGCGGTAGATAGCGGTGCCAGTGGAGTCGGTATGCAGGTCGGCGACGAAAAAAGCCAAATTGCTGAGGTCGGTGCGAATCTGCACGGGTTGGGCGGGTTCCTGCGGACCTTCGTCGGAGTACCCAATGCCCCCCACCGCGGCCACAACGGCATCGACCGAATTGCCCGGCATGGTTTGTGTTTGTATTCCAGCCCGTTTCCGGACCGCATTGCCCTTCATGGTCACCACATCCTCGGAGGACATGCGCTGACCGGATTCAGCAGTTCCAACCTCTATGACCGGCACACGTTCGGCCGAAATGGTAATCTCGTCAAGACCAAAAACTTCCTCATCAAATGCCGAGTTCCCGATATATCCATCAACAAGAAGATACTTGAATGTCTCGGGGTCGTTGTAATGGACGGCGACAAACTTCTCCGTGAAGTCACGGGAGTATCGGTTGGTGATATCGACATCCCACTGAAAGCTACTGTATGAACCGCTACGCCAAGGGGCTATGTCCCAATACATGCGTGAGCCGTAGGAGTTGAGGGCATCGTCAAACATGGTCATTATCAAGGTGGCAGAGTGACTGGGCGACAAGGGAACAGGTTGACAGGGCGACACTTTCACTGTCCATTCCTCCTGCTCGCCAGGTTGGAGCTTGTCGCGGAAAGTGGCGATGTCCACATTGAGTTTCTTGTGGGAGAAAGGCACTTGAACCGACCATTCTCTCGACTGCCGCAACCCCTCCCTGACGACGACAAGACGAATATGAAAGGAGCCCAGCAGCGATGAGTCGACGGGAATGGAGATGCTCCTGATTTTGCGTCCCGCCGTGAGCCAACGTGAATCCACCTCACGGCCATTAGGATCGACGAGGGTGTAGAAGAAACGGCTGCCATCGAGAGCGGAAGCATAGCGGAGGGTGAGAGTCTCCCCCACCTCGACCTCATCGCTCGACAAATCGGCCCATAAGAGATCGTTGGTAGGCAGTCTCTTTTCGTCGGGGAGCACAAGGACAACATATTGCGTGTCGACGGCTTCGCCCGCCGAGGCCACAATGCGATAGATGCCAGAGCTGAACTTCTTCTTCGGCAAATCGATACTGTTATGGTTGCCGTCGGCAGAGTGGCGCAGCTCGTAGGTCCATTCGGCTTGAAGAAGATCGCGGTTGCTTTCCTCAGCCGAATATACATAGTGGGGGAAGAGTCTGTAGTACTCCTCCCTGTCGAGGGCAACGGTCGGATTCCCTTCAAAAAAGATGTTCGGAAGGAACCGCACAGGGTCAGGCATGCGCAGCCGCTCGAGGCTGACGGCCAACTCTCCCTTCAACGGGTTTCCGTTGAGGTCGGTGTAGGAGAAAGTGAGCGTCGACAGCGAGGGGTCGGAAGATATTGTCAGCCGTTCGTTGGAGAATCCCACATTAAAGGTGGTGGTTGCCTCATGGGTCTCGCCGTTGAGGTCTGTAACGGTGACGTGCACCCTATATCTGAATACGGGCTTGCGGGTCAGGTCGGCCGTGCTGTCGGGCAGCGGTGTATAGGTAATTTCGAACGAACCATCGGCGGCAGTGACAGTACTGTCAACGAAGGCATCTTCCTTCCCCATCATCGGAGCGGCATACCAGCGAGGCCATTGAATGGAATGTTCTATCTCGTATACTACCTTGGCGCCCGAGAGATTGGCTCCGCTGTAGGCTTGAGCAATGCCACGAATTGTGTAGGGCACGCCGAATTGGGGCGAAACCGATTGGGTTGAAGCATTGCTGAGAGAGACCATGAACTTGGGAGACTTGTATTCCTCGACACGGAAACTGTGCGTATTTCTAACTGTTTCCGTCTTCATATTGACAATGTTATCACCCTCCAGAATGAGAGTCCACATTCCCGACATACCATTGGCAGGAATGACAAACAGGCCACTGGCCACTCCATGGGCATCGGTGGTCAATTTCAACGTGTCTATTTTCTTATAGTGAGGCTCGAGCAGTGTGACGGTGATATCGCGACCGGCAAGGACACGACCGTCAACATTGTCGCTCTCATAAAGTACGGCGGCAAAACGCACCGTATCTCCCGGACGATAAATGGGGCGGTCGGCAAGAATACGGGCATAGGGAAGGCTTTTTCTCTCAGCATACCCCGTTCGATAGAGCCAAATAGAATTCTCATATTCAACACCGTTGCGCTCAATATACATCTTGCTTCTCTTGGAATAATCATTGTCGTGGCGGAAACGGAAACGTCCGTCGGGATAGGTGTATGCTGTATCGAGCAATGCGCCGTTGATCCCTTTCAGGATGACCGTCTGTCCTTCGATAGGTGCACCGGTGAAAGCATCAACCATCTGATATTCGTCGCCTCCATAATGACTTAATACAAAGTCGCGACTGTCGATGGTTAGACAGGCGTCGCCATCGTCGAACTTTTCGTCGGCCGAGGCTACAAGGACATAGTGTCCCGCCTCGAGGGGCGGCAAACTGACAATCAACGTCCTCGACAAATGACTGCCATCGTCCTCGACTTCGAGATGCCATTGGTGCACCGGAGCAGGTCGCCTTTTCTTCCAAAACCACTCCAGATTGTCTTCATAGAAAGGATACAGATTGAAATAGATACGCGTAAGATTCCTGTATCTCAACGCATGGAGCGACGGTTTGCCGGGGTAACTTGTACAATTGTCATAATCAAGGTCGAAATCGATGGCTTTGGCAAGAATACTATTGCGGAGATTGACACAGTTGGCGCCCCCTGTACTCTTGGGGAAAAGGGCGATGGCTGTGTCGCAGTAGCGAACGGCCTCCTCGTAGCGGTTCTCCCCTTCCAGCGTGACTGCCATTAGATGGTAGAGACGCGTCAACAATGGGCATGTGGAACCTCGGAACTTGTTGATAAGGTTCTGAATCTCATTCTTCGTCCATCGATTATGGTAACCTCCGTTGTTGATCCACTCCAGATAGAGTGCCAGACTGATTTCGTCGCCATCATCCTTATGGAAATCGACCAGTTTCTGCAGGTAGGGAGTCTTGTCCCAAGTGTCATCCATCAACGTCCACATCACTACATCATAAGCCGTGGGCGTGAGAACGATATCATCTTTCCCTTTTTTCCGGGCATCGGACAAAAAGTGTTTGATGCGCTCGGAGGGGGTTCGCTTGAGCAATTCCTCCTCGAGCAAGGCGCTGTCGCTCTTGTTGAGGAAAGCATAGCAAACGGCACGGTCGATAGCGTCGAGACGCGGCAAGATAGCACGGTAGCGCGCCTTTGCACTGTCGCCGGCATCTTCCTGATATTCAGAAGCGGCACGCGCCATATACCACGCTGCAGTAAGCAATTCGGTGCTGTTCTGGGTCTGTTTGAAAACCTTTTCGGCTTGGACGTAAACAGTCTTTACAGAACCATCATCCAACAACTTGTTCAACTTCTTCCAGTCTGTCTGTGCTATGGCAGGCATCGCCACCAACAGCGCTAATGCAATGAAAATTCTTTTCATATTTCGACTTTTCGTTTTTTTCTATACTATATATAACAGAACTTTTTCCCAATCTCTACAAAGAAGGAGTTTTTTTCATCTCTATATAAAAAAAGAGACGCAGCTCCACTGCGTCCCTTCTTTATTCTTTGCAGCCCTATCTGTTCTCTCCCTTGCCGGTGATAATCAGTTCGGCCTTGATGTTCGAAAATCCCCCACCCTTCTCGTTCAGCGCCGCAGCTGCTGCTCGCTTTATCTCGTTCTTCGTCATTCCCGCCGTGCTAATACGCTTTGCGTCGATCCCTTTCCTCACAAACCACTCCTTGATGGCCTTGGCACGGTCCAGAGACAACAGCATGTCCGCCTCGGCATTCACGCCGTAGCTCTGCACATATCCTTTCACGAGGAAGTTCACATCCGGATGGTTTCGGAACATCAGCAGATAGTCAGTGAGTATCGAATCGTAGTTGCCTATCAGCGTGGCCTCTTCGCTTTCAAACTCAAGATTCTTGATTTGGAACGAGGATCCGCGCTCCGTGCGCTCCATGTTATAGAGCATGATGGTGTCCTGCATCATCAGGTCCATCGAATTGAACTCTTTGTAAATCGAGAAGAAACCCTCCTTCTTGGCATAGAGAAGGTAGCTGAAGCCTGGTACAAACTTGACCTTGCCTCCTTTGTAGTGCTCATCCTTCACTATGGGGCGTTCCCCTTCCTTACCTCCTCGCTCCAGTATCATCAGGTCGACATCGACATATCGACGACCCTTCTTGTCGTAGAATAGGACGAGAGGTTCGTACGCGTCCACGTGCACCGAGACAGTGATCGTATGCCCCTGTCCGTTCATCGTGCGGTTGTCCAGCACAATGTAGTATTCTTCTCCCATGCGCACTGGTATCGACTTGATAAATCTGCCCGTCTGGTTCTTCGTCAGCATCTTGTCGGTGGCATCATAGAACATGCCGATCGTCGGCTTGGCGTCAGGAGTCATTTCGAACCCCGGCAGGTCGCCCTCAGTGTTCTTCTTCTTTCCCGTTCCTCGCGCTGTCCCCTCTCCCTTGCGCTCTCCGCTGCCCTTGCCTCCTTTCATCACCGCTGCAAACATGGCTGCACTGTCTATTCCCGCCATATTCACCGCCACAGGGCTCACCTTGTTGAGCATCACCTGGTTGGAAAAATAGCTGCCTGTATTCTTATACACAAGAAAATCATAGTCATCCCACTGCGACTGCTGTACAATGCTGACTTCCAATTCGCCATTGTATGGCACCGTGAACTTGTACCACACCGTGTTGTGCTCGCGCTCGAAAATGTGGGGGTGAGCCTTGTCGGCCACCACCTCCTGGATTCGGCCCGCTCCATCGGGTGCTGTCGTCGGCCCATAAGGTTTGTCCATCTCCAACGGAATCGCAAAAAGGCAATCGTTGCTATTGGCCGGCAACGTCACCACACTCGGTGTCGAAGGTTCTGAACTCTTCGTCTTCTTGCCCTTCTTGCCCGTAGTGGCTGTCGTCGTAGCCTTTTTCTTCGTTGTTTTTTTCTTGTTCTGAGCCTGTGCTTCCACGCTGCCGAATACCAGCGCGCAGGCCAACAAACCTATCAAAAAACGTTTCATCTTTTGCATTATTCTATATTATTTCCAAGTCGCAAAAATAGCAAAAAAACATGGATTAGCAACAATATTTTTTTATAAAAATTCCAAAACACTGTTTTTCAACTACTTTAAAGATTAAAGCCTTATAGTTTATGGGTAATGGTTAAACCTTTTTTTTGCTGTATCGAAAAGTTTTAGTACTTTTGCATTACTAAATAATAAAAAGAAGCTCAATTTAAGAATTAAGAATTAAGAATTTAAAAAAACAAAACCTAAAATCCCAAAGCCATGAAACGCATTGCATTGATTGTAGTTATGGTCCTGATGTGCATAGGAGCGTCCGCTCGGTCCATCCACTACTTCACCTACAGCCAGGCCGCACGCACCGTCAACTATCTCAACACCCAGAACGAGTTGATGATTTACTGCGGATACGATTACGAGATTGAGACCTACGTACTCATCAACGAAATCTGGATGGAGCGCGTCAACTCCTCCTACTACGAGGTTTGGATCTACGGTTTCGATGCCTACACCGGCGACGAAATCTACATGCCCCTCGACCTGCATTGCGTTTGGCTCTACAGCGCCGGCCGCATGTACAACGCAGCCCAATACCTGCGCTTCCGTGTCGAGGTCCGCGTCCCCTCCATCGCTTGGCGCATCCCTCCCTACAACCCCTACACGCGCCTCTCCCACCGTCCCGGATATGCACGGACCTACCACTACGACATCCATCGCCATGGATGGATGCCCCCTGCCTACACCTACGGCCCCGGCGTCCCTCCTCCTCCACTGCCCTACTACTACATGCGTCGCCCCAACACCCCCGCTCCCATGCCCTCCGGCCGCTGGACTCCCGGCTCCAACCGTCCCGAAGTGCCCACTCCTGCACAGCCCCATCACATCGGCAACACCACCTCGGCCTCCAACCCCTCCGCCGGCAGCAGCCACGCCGGCAGCAGCTCGCGCAACATGACCACTGAACCATCCTCCAACACCAACACCTCCCCCGCCAACTCCTCCTCACGCAGCAACACCGGCGCCTCGGCCTCCTCCTCGCGCAGCAGCAACACCGGCACCACCTCATCCTCATCACGCAGCAGCAACAGTAGCGCCACATCATCTTCCTCTCGCAGCAACAGTAGCGCCACATCATCCTCCTCGCGCAGCAGCAACAGTAGCGCCTCCTCATCCTCCTCGCGCAGTGGCTCCTCCTCCCGCGCCTCCTCAACCACCACTACCTCTCGCAGCAGCTCTGCTGCACCCTCCACCACTCCCTCACGCAGCCGCACCACCACAACCACCTCCCCCTCCCGTCCCTCCGAGTCTGCCACCTCACAAACCGACGACAACAAGTCGAAAAGCCGCGCCGCTGCCTCCTCCACCTCCACTCGCAGCAGCTCCTCCTCCCGCAACTCCTCCTCTCGCAACTCTTCCTCTCGCAACTCCTCCAAAACCCGTTAGCCTGCCATGAAAGCCAGCGAATTGGTACTCGCCCCCGACGGCACCCTATACCATATACGACTCAACAGCAGCACCTTGGCCGACAAGGTGCTGCTCGTTGGCGACCCCTCTCGTGTCGAAATGTTCAAAGACATCTTCGAATCCATTGAGTTCGAATCCTCCAACCGCGAAATCCACGCCCTGACCGGCTCCTACCACGGCACCCGCCTCACCGCCCTCTCCACAGGCATGGGCTGCGACAACATCGACATCGTCATGACCGAGCTCGACGCCGCCTTGAGAGTCGAAAACGGCAAGTGGAACCCCCATTCTGACCGCCATCTCCAAATTGTCCGTATCGGCACCAGTGGTTCCCTCCAACCCCACATCGACTGTGGCAGCCTCGTAGCCTCCGCCTTCGCCCTCGGGCTCGACGGCCTCATGAACTACTACAAAGAATGGAATCCCCCTCTCCCCGAAATGGAGCAGGCTCTCCTTGCCCACTTGCTACTCCCCTCCTCCCTCGCCCATCCCTACTGCGTCGGTGCCAGCCCGTTGCTGCTCAACAAGATAGCCCCCGGCATGCACCTCGGCATCACCGCCACAGCCCCTGGCTTCTATGGCCCCCAAGGTCGCACCATCCGCCTGCACCCCTCCATCCCCAACCTCAACGAAAAACTCGCCTCCTTCTCGTGGCCCCCTCAGCCCCTCAAGATAACCAACCTCGAAATGGAGACCTCGGCCATCTACGGATTCTCCCACCTCCTCGGCCACCACGCCCTCACCGTCTGCCTCATCATCGCCAACCGACCACGCGGCACCTTCCTCAACGACTACCACACCCCCATGCGCCAGCTCGTAGGCACCGTTGTCGAACGTTTAGCCAACTGATTTTCAAGAATTCACCATATAACGCCACAACCGCCGCCCCAACGAAGCGTTGGGGCGGCGGTTGTAACTGCATCATCGTGGGTACGCCCCACCGGTAGTCGCACTCCCAGATGCCCCATTGGAGGCTTATATGGTTGTTTTTAGCCTACTGCCCAGCAGGTGTCAAATGGCCCATTTATAAAAGCCTGATTCTTAATACCATCTCCGTACCAACACCGACCCAACACCGTACCAACACCCTACCATCTCCTACCGTGGTAGGAGATGGTAGGGTGTTGGTACGGCAGTGGTACGTGGAAAATAGGATTCTATTTGATACCTGGGCGCAGACGTTTTATTAATTCGTATGCCTCGTTGATTTCCTTCATCTGGTCGGCGGCGTTGCGCTGCATTTCCTCCCCCATGCCGGCGACACGGTCGGGATGGTATTTGAGGGCCATCTTGCGATAGGCTTTCTTCACTTCGTCGTCGGTGGCATCTTTGGTGATGCCGAGGATTTTGTAAGGGTCTTTTTGATTGTGTGATTGGGAAAAAGCGTTATTGTTTGAGCCTGGGATGTGGCGCTCATGGATGGAGAGGTAGTCGCTCTGCGAGATGCCGAGGTATTGCGCAATGAGGCGCAGCATGTTGAGTTCGCTCTGGTGGAACTCGCCGTCGGATCCGCTGATGCCGAACAGGAAGTCGACCATGTGGTAGCGGGTGTTGTAGTCGGTGTTGACCTTGATTTGCAGGCATATCTGGTCGATGGGGATATCCTGCTGGACAAGTTGCTGAAGGGCTTTGAGCATCTGCTTGCCGCCTTCTTCGCCATAGTTCTGAAGGAGGAAACGCTTGACGAAAGAGAGTTCGCTTTTCTTGACTTGTCCGTCGGCTTTCATGACGGCGGCGATGAGGACCATGAGGGCGACGTTGATGTCTGACTGGGTGCCGGTGTTGCGGTAGGGTCCGCGGTGGGAGGAGGTGTTGAAGTAAGAGGATGAGTAGGAAGGGCTGCTGTCGTCGGAGGAGAACGCATTGCCAAGGAGATATCCGAGGATGGCGCCGATGGGGCCACCGATGGCCCAGCCGAGGCCTGTGAGAATCCATTTGGAGAGAGAGGACATAGGGCTGAATTAAGGATTGAGAATTAAGCGGTTATTTGGTGAGAAGGTTGTAGATGACAGTTTGGATGTCGGTGCGGGTGTTCATCTGAGCGAGGAGGTTGGTGGAGGCGGAGGGGTGGACGCGGTTGGAGAGGAAGACATAGACGAGGTCGGCGTCGGGATCAGCCCAGACCATGGTGCCGGTGAAACCGGTATGGCCGAAGGAATTTTGAGAGGCGAGAGGTGTGGTTTGCGCGTTTTTGGAGGGGTTGAAGAGTTGCTTGTCGAAACCGAGGGCACGACGGTTGCCTTGGTTGGCGAAGTGGCGCTGGTTGAAAAGGGCTATGGTTTCGGGTTTGAGGTAGCGGGTGCCTTGATAGAGGCCGTTGTCGAGGAGCATCTGCATGATTTGGGCAAGGTCGAGGGCATTGGAGAAGAGTCCGGCGTGGCCGCTGACACCGCCCATGGCGTAGGCGTTGGGGTCATGGACAAAGCCGCGGATGAGACCACGGAGGCTGTCATCCTCGGTGGGGGCGATGCGACTGAGATCAATGCCGTTGTTGAGGGGGTTGAAGCAGATGGAGGAGAGACCCATGGGATGATAGAAGTGGGTGGCGACAAAGAGGTCGAGACTTTGTCCGGTAAGGCGCTTGACGAGGTCACTCAGGAGCATGAAACCGAGGTCGCTGTAGAGGGGGCCGTCTTTTTCGTTGAGGGGGCTTTGGGCGACGAGAGCGAGGATGGAGTCGGGGTCTTGGGTTTGCTGCCAATAGACATCGAAGGCTTTGAGGCGTGCCTGATGGCTCATGGTTTGCTTGATAGTGATGTCGGCTTTATTGGTCTTCTTGAGGTAGGGGAGATATTTGCTGAGTTTGTCATCAATTTTGAGTTTGCCCATGTCGACGAGTTTCATGATGGCGAGAGTGGTGGCGGCGACTTTGGTGACGGAGGCGATGTCGTAGATAGTTTCAGGGGTGACGGTGTCGGAATAGGGGTCGTAGGAGAGATGTCCATAGGAGCGGTTGAGGAGCGTGCGGCCGTGGTGGAGGACGACGATTTGGCAACCCGGAATGGCGTGGGCGTCGATGGCGCGCTGAACGATGGTGTCTATAGAGTGGTCGATGGAGATGTTGAGGTCGGCCACAATGTCCTGACAAGCAGCGCGGCGGTCGGCTCCGGGTACGGTGATATCATGAGAGGAAGGGAGAGCTTGGGAGGGAGCGTTGTTGGCGACGATGAGTTTATATTTGGCGTGAAGGACGCGGCGGCAATGCTGGTCGATGGCGAGGCGGAGGGAGTCGTCGGAGAGAGCTTGAGAGGAGATGAGATCAATGGCTTGTTTGACGTTGGGAGGGAGGAGGAGAAGGTCGTTGCCGGCCATGAGAGCGAGCAGCTCAGCGTGGCCGTCACTGTAGGTGTTGGTAATGCCTTTCATGTCGAGACCGTCGGTGATGACGAGGCCATCGAAACCGAGGCGATTTTTGAGAAGGTCGGTGACGATGGGGCGGGAGAGCGAGGATGGGTGGCGGGGGTCGAAGGCGTTGACTTGAAGGTGGGCTATCATGACGCCGCCAACACCCTCGTCAATCAATCGTTTAAATGGATAGAGTTCAACAGAATCGAGGTGTGCGGAGGAGTGGTTGATGACAGGGAGGTCGAGGTGGGAATCGACATCGGTGTCGCCGTGGCCCGGAAAATGTTTGGCGACCGCGAGGACACCTTGACTCTGCATACCTTTGGCATACATAATACCCAGTTGGGAGACGCGCTCGCGGTCGGTGCCGAAGGAACGGGTACCGATGACGGGGTTATTGGGGTTTGAGTTGATGTCGACGACTGGGGCGAAGTTGATGTGGATACCCATCATACGGCATTGGCGACCAATTTCCTCGCCCATGCGCCAAACGATGCTGTCGGCGGAGGGTGGCAATTGGCCAAAACGAGCGTTTTTGGGGAAGCTGAACATGTCCTTGAGGCGCATACCAAGTCCCCATTCGGCATCTATGCAGACGAGCAGCGGCACCTTGGCGGCAGCCTGAAATTCGCGGGTAAACTGGGCTTGTCGTTCGGCTGTGCCGGCGAAGAAGCATACGCCCCCGACACCGTAATTGTTCATTGTTCGGGAGAATTCGTCGGCTTTTTCATTGTCCATGTCGAGCGGCACACGCACGACCATAAGCTGGGCGACACGCTGAGGGAGGGAGAGGGAGTAGTAGACAGAGTCGACCCAATTGACTTCAGGGTCATAGAAAGCGTAATTGGCGGCATTGAACAGTGGCTGACGCTGGAACAGACGTATCTGCTGTGCCGAGAGGCTTCCGGACAAAGTCAGCATGGCGACTACCGCAAAAGTCTTTATCTTGTTCATTGTCTTAATATTTGGTCAAAATAGGCCACCTGCCGGCGGCGAGGGTTGCCTTCGTAGTTGAGTATCACATAATCGGCGCGCTGCATCATCTCTTCGGCCGGCAACTGGTTGAGGATGCGCTGGAGAAGGTCCTGGCGGGGAATGCGGTCACGTTGTTGGAGGCGCTCGAGGCGTTGGTCGAGAGAGAGATAGACGCATATGACGCTGTCCATCAAGCGTTCGTAGCCATGGTCGTAGAGAATGGCGCTTTCGAAGAGGACATAGGGTTCGGCGGAATGCTGTTCACAGAAGCTGTCGAACGCTGATATCACACGCGGATGCACCAAGGCGTTGAGGCCGTTGAGCAAAGTGGGGTTGGAAAAAACACAGGAGGCGATGAGGCGTTTGTCGGCCGTGCCGTCGGGGTGGAAGACACCGTTACCCAACAAGGCGCGCACTTGGGAGAGGAAGAAGGGGTCGTTGTAGCACTCCGCCCCTGCCCTGTCGGCGACAAAGGAATGGACACCAAGTTTAGCAAACTCGGTAATGACAGTGCTCTTTCCGCACCCCATTCCTCCGGTGATACCAATTTTTTTCACAGCGTCATTTGATGATAACGTATTCTATTTCCTCGGGTTCAATCTTGCGAATGCGGACGTTGCGGGGGAAGCGGTCGACATTCAGTTTCAATCGCTGGGCCCCGGAAGAGATGTCGCGATAGTCTACCGAAGCAGAGAAGCGTTCAGCCGAGACGGCTGCGAAGTCGTCCTGGGCCACCCATACATGGAACGTCACTCGATCGGGATAGAGGCGCAAGCCTTGGTTCGTATCAACACCGTCGACTGTGACAGGCACGATGAAATGCTGCTCAACATAGCGTTTGACGGGAATATTGACCGTCAGTATGTCGTCTGACGCATAGACGTCGCCGAGTGCCTTCCAAGCTTTATCGAGGGGTATGCGATAGGTCCTTGTTTCACGCACATCAGTGAGGGTCATGGGTTTGACACCCACGCCACCGATGGCCGCCAACACCTCGGGAGAACCATAGAGGGTGACCTCCATGGGCGATACCATCGGTTCACCGTACAGACCGAATCCCTCGGAAAAATTGATTTTCATGTTGCTCAGGTCGGGGCGGAAAACTTTGCTTGCCCGTTCATTGAGCACCAGTTGCAGGGAGTCTCTTCCGGAGCTTTTATAGTGAACCCCGAAAGCAGAAAGCTGGTCGGACAGCAGTGTAGACAGGTCGGCAACCGCCACCGTGCGGAAAAGGTCGACCACCGTGTCGCGTCGCTGCGAATGGCGGTGAACAGCTTCGTTCTTTATGTCGAACTCGATGGTCAACGGTTCTTTCTTCAATCCCAGGAAGAAGACATTGAAGCCTGTTGATTCCACTTGCAGCATCATCAAGGTGTCTGCGCTGACGACGGCATAACGTTTTGTATCGAAGCCTGTCATTTTGACTTTCACCGGCAAATTGTATTCCTTCCTTTCCGACATGGCCATAGCCAGCCATACCAAGGCTGTAAGCCCCAGTATCACAAGGAAATTCCTGATTTGCCGGCCACGCATATGGCTTTATTTTTTCTCCTCGCCGGCAGCGGGAGCAGGCTGCACCATACTCTTTTCAACAGTCATGATGACGCCGTTGGAGACCTCGACCTCGACGGTAGTGGTGTCGACAGAGTGCACCTTGCCGTAGATGCCTCCCGAGAAGAGCACGCGGTCGCCCTTCTGGAGACTTTCCCGGAACTTGCGTTCCTCCTTCTCTTTCTTGCGCTGCGGACGCAGCATGAGAATCCACATTATCACCAGGATAAGGATGATGAAAATCATGGAACTGCCACCCATGCCACCTTGTGGCTGGGCCTGAAGAATAACAAACTGTGTCAGATTCATATTTTTTATTCTAAATTAATTTCTCAATTTTTTTTTTAATACCCCACCTGGGCGGTAATCTTCAACTTGGTGCGTGCCGGCTGTGCATTACTCACCACCGTCACCTCCTGATATTGCTGTCCGCTCTTGCCAGAGCTGTTGAACGTCACCGTCACATAGCCCTCGCCACCTGGGGCGATGCGGTCTTTCGGATAACTGGCCACTGTGCATCCGCAAGTGGCGCTGCAACTGCTGATAACAAGATCCGAATTACCAGTATTGCGGAAATGGAAGCTGTAGCTGATGTTTTCGCCTGCCGAGAGACGACCAAAGTCGTGCAAATCCTGGTCGAACGTGATAACGGGCATCTTGGCGCTCTCGTCATATCCCTCGGCACTACGAGGATTGTCTATGAGGTCCACATCAATGCCATCGGTCGCCGAGTTGCCTCCGCAAGCCGTCAGCATCAGTCCTCCAAGCACTATTGCAAAAAAAGTCTTTCTCATTCTTATTTAATCCTCATTTTTAATTCTCCATCAGTCCTCTGCCGCTTTTCACAATGCGTCCCCTTGAGCGCAATTCAGCCACAAGCTTGTCGAGTATACCATTGATAAACAACCGGCTGCGCTCCGAACTGAATTCTTTCGACAACTCGATATATTCGTCCACTGTCACCTTCTCGGGAATGGAAGGGCATCCGGTAAACTCAGCCACAGCCATGTTGATGAGCAATATATCCATCTTCGACACACGCTCAAATTCCCATCCCTGTAGATGGTTCTTGGTCAGTTCCTCCGACTCTTCGCGGGTAGCGATGGTATTGCGCAGCAGTTGACGGGCGAAATCCATATCGGCCTCGTCTTTTTCCTGCCGTTTGTCGTACATCACGGGCCACATCATGGCCTCGTCCATATTCTCCTCGGTGAGAGTCTTGAGCATCATAAAGTTGTACTGCGCAATCTGGTCGAAATCATCTTCCCATAGCAAGCTTCTCTCTCCCACCACGGCACGCAAAGCCTCTCGGTTCATCAGGTAGCGGAACAACACAATGGCAAATTCCTTGTCCTTGACGAACGAGTGTTCTTCGTCATTGACATAGGAGCGATACTCATCGCTCTTGCGGAAATCCATGAAAGCCTCCTTGATGAGGTCCTCGTGGGTCTCCCAACAGCCACCCCATTGCTCGATGTGCCTCTTCAACTCGAAATTGTCGGTCATTCTGCGCACAAACTCATTGTCACCCATCTTCATGCTCGGGTTGCGGTCCTCTTCCGTGGGGCGGAATTTCTTCTTCCCCTCTTCGAGCATCGACACTCCCACCTCGACAAACTTCGGCAGCAACGCCACTTGCAGCACTCCCAGCTCGTTCAACTTGGCAATATGGTATTCGAAGGCTTTCAACACCATGATGGTGTCATCTCCCTCATAGCGCCCGGCATAGATGGCCTGCAGCACCTTGCTTCTCAAAAAATGTCTGCTCAGCATACGATATTGATAATCTTCTTAGGTACAAAAACCACTTTCTTGGGCTCGCCCGTCAGCCATTTCCCGCTCTCGGGTGCTGCCTTTACAGCCTCTAATGCATCGGCCTGCGTCGCAGTAGCCGGCAGGTCGAGGGTAAATCGCATCTTGCCGTTAAACTGTACAGGATACTTCACCGTGTCCTCCACCAGCTGACTCTCGTCATACTTCGGCCACTCGGCATCGCACACCGTTGTGTTCTCGCCCGTCTGATGCCACAGTTCCTCGGCAATATGGGGGGCGAAGGGGGCTATCAGCACCGTCAGTGGCTTCAGCACATCGCGTTTATTGCACTTGAGGTCTGTCAGCGTGTTGGCGCAAATCATGAAGGTCGACACCGCCGTATTGAACGAGAAGCGTTCCACATCGTCAGTAATCTTTTTGATTGTCTGGTGCAACACCTTTTGTTCCTCCTTGCTTGGGGCTTCGTCGCTAAGGTTTTCAAACAAGCGCCAGAATTTCTTCAGGAAACGGTGCACTCCTTCGATACCATTGGTATCCCAAGGCTTGGCCTGCTCCACCGGGCCAAGGAACATCTCGTACAGACGCAACGTGTCGGCTCCGTAGCGAGCCACCAAGTCGTCGGGATTCTGCACATTATACATGCTCTTCGACATCTTCTCTACCTCCCAACCGCAGATGTACTTGCCATCCTCCAATTCGAATCGGGCATCTGCAAATTCGGGGCGCCACTGACGGAAACGCTCGATATCAAGTACATCGTTGTCAACCATGTTGATGTCGACATGTATTGGAGTCACGTCGTCCATGTCCTTAATGAGTCCCTTCGAGAGGAAGAGTCCATTGTCGGCCTTGCTTCTGTATACGAAGTTGCTACGGCCTTGTATCATGCCCTGGTTGATGAGTTTCTGGAAAGGCTCCTCCACCACCGACATGCCCATGTCGTGCAAGAACTTGTTCCAGAAGCGAGCATAGATGAGGTGGCCGGAGGCGTGCTCAGCTCCGCCAACATAGAGGTCGACCTTCTGCCAATAGTTGACAGCATCCTTGCTGAAATAGGCCTCGTCGTTATGCGGGTCCATGTAGCGCAGGTAGTATCCGCTCGAACCCGCAAAGCCCGGCATTGTACTCAACTCCAGTGGAAATATGGTTTTATTATCGATAAGCGACTTTTCAACGACACAGTGGTTCTTCTCGTCCCAGGCCCATTTCTGCGCGTGTCCCAGCGGAGGCTCCCCGGTCGCGGTGGGCTTGAACTCGCTCACCTCAGGCAGCTCCAGCGGCAGGCACTCCTCAGGGATGGGATATGAGATATTGTTTTTGTAGTAGATGGGGAACGGCTCACCCCAGTAGCGCTGACGGCTGAAGATGGCGTCGCGCAGGCGGTAGTTGACGGTGCGGTGGCCGATGCCCATTTCCTCAATCTTGTTGATGACGGCGGCCATAGCCTCCTTCACTTTCATGCCGGTGACAAAGCCGCTGTTGACCGAGTAGCCCGTCTTGGCATCCATGCTCTCCTCCCAGGTATCAGGGTCGCTGACAGCATCCTTCTCCAAGGCCACCACTTGCCTTATCGGCAGGTTAAAATGACGGGCGAAGGCGAAGTCGCGGCTGTCGTGGGCAGGCACGGCCATGATGGCTCCTGTACCGTAGCCGGCAAGGACATATTCGGAAACCCAGATGGGAATCTTCTCTTCTGTCAGAGGGTTGATGGCATAGGCGCCGGTGAAAACGCCGCTCACCTTCTTCACCTCAGCCTGACGTTCACGCTCCGAGCGGTTCTTGGCCCAGGTGACGTAAGCCTCTACCTCGGCTTTCTGCTCCGGCGTGGTGATGCTGTCAATGAGTTCGTGCTCGGGGCACAGCACCATGAACGTCACCCCAAAGATGGTATCCGGCCTGGTGGTGAAAATCTCAAATGCCGCGTCATCCGAATTTTCAATTTTCAATTTTCCATCTTCATTTTCCAGCGGGAACCAAACCGCAGCACCCTCGCTCCGGCCTATCCAGTTCCTCTGTATCTCCTTCAGCGAATCGGTCCAGTCTATCTGCTCCAGACCATCGACCAGGCGCTGGGCGTAGGCCGACACGCGAAGACTCCACTGGCGCATCAGTTTGCGCTCCACAGGGTAGCCACCTCGGACACTCAAACCGTTGACGACCTCGTCGTTGGCCAGCACGGTACCCAATTCGGCGCACCAGTTCACGGGAATATCGGCCAAATAAGCCAGACGATAGTTCATCAACACCTGCTGACGCTTCGCCTCGTCCCACGAGTTCCACTCCTCGGAGCTGAAATCCAGTACCTCAGTGCAGGCTGCATCGAGTCCCTGGGTGCCCTGCTTGGCGAAACGCTCCACGAGTGATGCTATCGGCAACGCCTTGTTGGCAGTATTATCATAGTAATGCTTAAACAACTGGAGGAAGGTCCACTGCGTCCATTTGTAGTACCGGGGCTCACAGGTGCGTACCTCGCGGTCCCAGTCGAAGCTGAAGCCAATCTTGTCCAGTTGCTCGCGGTAGCGGTTGATATTCTGCTCCGTCGTGATGGCGGGATGCTGACCCGTCTGGATGGCATATTGCTCGGCAGGCAGGCCATAGGCGTCGTAGCCCATAGGATGCAGCACATTGTAGCCGCGCAGACGCTTGTAGCGTGCATAGATGTCGCTGGCGATGTAACCCAGCGGATGACCCACATGGAGTCCCGCGCCCGAGGGGTACGGAAACATGTCCAAAACATAGTAGTGTGGCTTGTCGCTGTCGTTCTTAACATGGTACACACCATGCTCGCGCCAGTAGTTTTGCCATCGAGACTCGATTTCTCCGAAGTTGTAGTCCATTTTCTATCAATATATTACACCCTACCGCACTCGCGGCAGGAAAATGCAAATATATATATAAAAAGTGATATGGACAAATTTAATTTTACTCCACCAGCAACCGGCGGCTGACGATGCCCTTGGCCGTAGCCAGCTTGACAAGGTAAGCACCCGACGGCAATGTGCTGCCATCAATTTCGAATTTCGTATTTCCGATTTCGCTTTTTGCAACCGCCATGATAGATAGTTATTGACGGCGGCCTTTGCGCTGTTTTTTTTGACGTTTACTATTTTCTTTCAATTCTTTGCGCTGCTCCTTGGTAAGGACTTGGTCAATATGAACTTTGGTGACGTACATCTCACGCGAAATCTGGGTCTGAATGCGCGCCTCACGGTCGAATAGCGGATAGAGGTATTTGGACTGATCGCCATCCATATCCATGTAGCGGTGGATGCTGTCTCGCACGGATTTCTGTTGCTTGCGAAGGGTTTCGATGCGTTTCTTCGACTCATTAGTGATGGTTTCGAGCTTGCCTTTCTGGGCTGCACTGAGGTCGCCGACCATCTCGGTGATATCGGGACGCTTTTCATGCCTTGGACCTTCTTGGTGGGGCCGCTGTGCATGAACGGGAGCCAAGAGGTAAGTACTAAGAACTAAGAGGAAAATGATTATTTTTTTCATGGCTATGTTTTTTTTTATTCTTCGTAATCTTCGTAAATGAATTCTATGGGGTTGGCAGCTATTTCTTCGACAGAGGAATAGTAGTCATAGTCGGAGACATAGGCCACCATGTCGCCTATCTGCTCCTCGTTGTAGGAGGGGCGGAGAGAAATGTTGAACACCACCACGGCAACCGCGGCGGCAGCGGCGGTGAGGGCTATGCGGCGCCAAATGACCTTGCGGTGGTCGGATGACTGTGCGGCAGTGTCGTCCAGGGAATTGTTAATCATGTAGGGGTGTTGGCGCACCTGGGCCATCACAGCATCGACTACGTCGACCTGCTTGGGGCAAGTCTGGCGAGAGAGTTCCTGTAATTGTTCGTCTATATTCATCGGTTTTTGTTTAACTTTAGCGTTTTACCTCTTTGGCCAAATTCTTTTTGGCGCGGAAGATGAGCGATTCCACCTTGGCGAGCGTACACTGCATGACATCGGCAATCTGCTGGTAGGAGAAGTCCTCGAAGGTGTAGAGCACCAGGGCGGTGCGCTGCTCGTCCTTGAGGTGTCCGATGGCGGTGCGCAGCTGGTCGAGTTGCTCCTGATGGATAATCTCCTGCTCGGCGTTGCGGTCGGGCGACACCTCCTCGCGGGGGTTCTCCAGTTCGTCGCTGCTGACAAAGCGCTTGCTCTTGTTCAGCATCTTGCAGACGGTGTTGACTGTGATGCGGTAGATGAAAGAACTCAACTTCGAATCGAAGCGGAAGCGCGGCAAAGCCATGTAGAGTTCGACGAAGACCTGTTGGGTAACCTCCTCCGTGTCAAGGCGTGTGCCGCAGAGCTTGTAGGTTAGGTTGGCCACAATTTGCTGATAGCGGCGCACTATCTCGGAATACTGTTCGGTGTCTCCGGCAAGGATCCGTTCGACTATCTCTTTGTCTTCCACTGGCTCGATTCGTTATTAGGTACTCAATGAATATGTTTTCTTGCAAATTTTTCGGAAAAATATTTTTTTCTGCGGAAAAATATTTTTCACTCGTATTTGAATCGTTCGATATCGCGGCGCTCACGCTTGGTGGGACGGCCTACGCCACGGTCGCGTTTCTCAAAGGCATACTGGCGCGCCATGCGTATGCGCTCGTATTCCTCTTCGGGGGTGCGGTCAATCATAAAGCCCTGCACCAAAGGTGCGCCAACGCGGTTGGGTGGGATGGCGAGGACTTCTATCTCTTTGTGCAGTTGGTCGAGGTTGAGGCTATAGCGCTCACCCTCCTTCACCTCGTGTGACGGTTTCAACTCACGCCCGTCGGAGGTCATCTTCACCTTGCCGCATTGGCAGGCGTCGGCCGCCAACGAACGCGTCTTGTAGAGACGCACCGCCCAAAGGTATTTGTCGAGTCGCATTAAATCTTGAAGATATAGGTGATGGTGCCAATCTGTTCTTCCGGGGCTGTGGAGGAGGCATTGAAACGGGCCCGCTTGGCAGCCGCCTTGGCCTGATCGACGAGTGCACCGGTAGTGATGGTCGACTCTTTCCACGGGGCCTCGACACGAGTCACCTTACCCTGCTGATCGACCCATATACGTACCACTATCTTGCCCTGCTGGTTCGAGTTGTACTCGGGCTTGGGGAGCGATACCGCCGAACGTCCCTTGAGCGAGAAGTTGCCGTTGCCGGTACCACCGTTACCCGTGTAGTTACTGCTGTTGGGGTTGCCGTCGGGCTTGCCCTGGTTGCCGTTGCCTTGGGTGACACCCTGGCTGCCGCCGCCGCTGTTCTGGTTACGCTTGCCGGGGAAGAGGGCGTTCTTGTTGATTTCAGGCTCCTTGTTTTCGGGCTGCGGCTTGGTTTCGGCCGCGGGGTTGGTGACGTTGCCCGGCTGGGGACTCGACGGGACGGGCACCGTGGGCTCGGTGCGCTGGCTGATGACCTGTTCCTGCGAAGCGGGAGGGGCATAGCTGGTAGCCTCCGAGGCGGGCTCGGGGCTGTCGCCGAAGCCAAAGTCAGAGTCGCCGAGGTTCACCTCGACACCCTCCTCGGGGATAGGCGGGTCGGGCGGCTCGTAGGCGAAGATGTTCAGGCTCATGAGCAACATAGCCAGCAACACTATCGCCGTCGTACAGATTCCGGATATGAGCTTGGGATTCATGACTTACTGCTGTTTGGGTGAGGTGGCCAGGATGACTTTGTGCTTTGTACCCGTGGCATTGTTGATGTTGTTGACGGCATCGATGACGTTGACAACATCCTGCACCGGCACGTCCTTGTCGGCGCGAAGCACCACGCAGGCATCGGTGACACCGGCCTCGATACCGGCCTCGATGTTGCGCTGCAGATCGGCGACAGGCACCGCCGTCTCACCAACATAGAAATTATGCTCGCGGTCGATATAGACAGTGACGTTCTGCTTGGCCATGGTGCGGCTCGAACTCTCGGGGAGCATCAACTTCACCGCGTTGGGGGCGATGAGTGTCGAGGTGATCATGAAAAAGATGAGCAGCAGGAACACCAAGTCGGACATCGACGACGACGAGGTCTCAATCTTGATTTGATTGCGAGTCTTAATCATAACGACAGGATTTATGCAGGTTCATGCAGCAGGTCCATGAATTCGTTGGCACGCACCTCGAGTTCGAAGACCACTTTGTTGATGCGGGTAACGAGGATGTTGTGGAGGAAGTAGCAGATGATGCCGACAATGAGACCGCCGACGGTGGTCACCATGGCGGTATAGATGCCCGATGCGAGCATCTGGATATCAATGTTATTGCCGGCGTGGGCCATTTCCTGGAAAGCGGCAATCATGCCAACCACGGTGCCAAGGAAACCAATCATGGGTCCGAGGGATGCCACAGTGGCCACAAGGGAGACACGGCGCTCGAGGTTGGCCACTTCGAGCTGGCCCTCATTCTCGATGGCAGCCTGGATGTCGGGCAGCGGACGGCCCAGACGAGAGAAACCTTTGTCTATCATGCGGCCCAGCGGCGTGGGGGTCTGTTTCGAGAGGGCGCGGGCCTCCTCGATATTGCCCTCATGGACATACTGGCGGATGTTGTTCATGAAGACATTGTCGGACTCGCCCTTGAGGGCGGCGCTGAGGGTGAGGTAGCGCTCAATGAAGATGTAGATGGCAAGCACCAGCAGCAACGCCAGCACCACCATAATCCACCCGCCGCTGACGGCCATGTCCCAGATGGTGATGTTCTCGGGCTTGGCAACGTCGGCCACGGTCTCGACTGCCTGCATGGCAGAATCGGTTTGAAGCATTAACAGAGGATTCATCATTGTGTGTTTGTTTTTGTGTTATTTGCTTATTGTAACGTGATGTTTTCTTTTTTATTGTACAAGAAGGGTAAAAGTCCGGGCGACCAAAAGCCCTCAGAACCTCAGTGTCACACCCAACGTAGGCTGGAACCCCAAGCCTGTGGGAACCACCGCCGGTGTGAGGGCGAGGCTGAGGTTGTCGTCGATCTGGAAGTCATAGAGATGGCCGAAAACATAGGCGTCGATGAGGTTGAGCGCATAGATGCCTACGGAGATGATAATCATCAGCTGGAAATCACGGTTGTAGGAGTTGTAGAGACTATAGATGTTCGACGTGGGATAGGAGGCATAGTCGGCGAGGTCGGGAGTGTCGTTGTGGTTGACGCGATAGAGATACTCGTCCTTGAACATCGCCATACGCGTGTAATTATAATGTATAAGATAGCCCATGCCGGCGAAAGCGCCGTAGATGATGGGGACCTTCCACGCCTGGCCGTTATAGATCTGGCCTGCTCCGGGAATGAGCGACAGCAGCAATGCCTTATTGGCCGAATGTTCTTTGGGTACCTCCACGGTCTTCACCTCCGGAGGTTGCCGCATCTCCATCTGCTGGGCCGACAAGGGATGTGAAAAAAGGAAAGCGATGCTGACGCACGCCAGCACCACCGCTTTCCACTTTCCTCTCTCCCCGTTCATCATCCTACTTCTCCAGCAGTTGAATGATTCGCTCGAAGTCCTTGTCGGAGTTGAAAAGTATTGTCAGTGCCCCTTTGCCGCGCTGCGAGCGTTTGATCTCGACACTCGACTGGAGGCGTTCCTTCAGGCGGCTCTGCGCCGCGAGGTAGGACGACGGCAGCTCGCCGCGCTTCCGTGCGGTGGGCGCCACAGGTTTCTTTTTGGCATTTTTGGCCATTTCTTCGGCCTGATGGACCGAGAGGTGACGGTCGATGATGGCGTGGAGAATCTCGAGGTGCAGTGTGATGTCCTCCACTCCGGCCAAGGCACGGGCGTGGGCCATGCTGATCTCATCCTTGCTCAACGCCAGCTGGGTCTCGGCCGGCAGGTTGAGCAGGCGCAGGTAGTTGGTGATGGTGGAGCGGTTCTTGCCCACCTTCTCGCTAAGCTGGTCGTGTGTCAGGCGGCATTCCTCGATGAGGGCCTTGTAAGCCAGGGCCACCTCGATGGCGCCGAGATTCTCTCGTTGGATGTTCTCCACCAGGGCCATCTCCATCATCTGGTTGTCGGTGGCCACACGGACATAGGCTGGGATTTCCTTCAGGCCCGCCATCTGCGAGGCGCGCGTACGACGCTCGCCGGCAATGAGCTGGTAGGTGCCGTCAGGCATCCTGCGCACCGTGACGGGGGTGATGACGCCCTGCTGGCGTATGGACTGTGCCAGTTCCTCGAGGGCCTCTTCGGAGAACTCCTTGCGGGGCTGGTAGGGATTGGACACAATCTTGTCGAGGGGTATGGTGCTGATGGCGGCGGTGACGGTGTTGGCCATCTCGAAATCCTTCGTGTCGGGCAGTATGGAACTCAGTCCGCGGCCCAGACCTCCGCTCTTTTTTGCTGTCATAGGCTATTTCATTTTGTTGCGCTGGAGAATCTCCTGTGCAAGGTTGAGGTAGTTGACGGCTCCGACACAGGCCGCGTCATGCATGATGATGCTCTTGCCGTAGGAGGGGGCTTCGGCGAGCTTGGTGTTGCGGTAGATGAGTGTGTCGAAAACCATCTGTTTGAAATGTCCGCGCACATCCTCGACCACCTGGCGCGCCAGGCGCAGACGGTTGTCGTACATGGTGATGAGCAGCCCTTCGATGGAGAGCTTGGGATTGAGGCGGGTCTGCACGATGCGCACCGTGTTGAGCAGCTTGCCCAGCCCCTCGAGGGCGAAATACTCGCTCTGGATGGGAATAATGACGGAATCGCTGGCCGTGAGGGCGTTGATGGTGATGAGACCCAGTGACGGCGAGCAGTCGATGATGATGAAATCGTAGTTCTCGCGCAGCGGTTCAAGGGTGCGTGCGAGGAACTGCTCGCGGCCCTTCTCGTTGATGAGTTCAACCTCGGCGCCCACCAGGTCGATGCGCGTGGGCAGGAGGTCAAGGTTGGGCGTGTCGGTCTCGACGATGACATCCTGCACCTTGGCCTGGCCGAGGATGCAGTCGTAGACGCTCTTTTCGAGCTCGTCGGGGTTGATGCCGAGGCCGGAGGTGGCGTTGGCCTGCGGGTCGCAGTCAACCAGCAGCACCTTCTTCTCGAGCACTGCCAGAGCAGCGCTGAGGTTCACCGCCGTGGTGGTCTTCCCCACCCCGCCCTTCTGGTTGGCGATGGAAATTATCTTTGCCATCGGTCCTTAAAACTTAAAGTCAATTTCTTCAAGTTTGCTGTCGACGTTGTCGCCGTGCCAGTTGTCCTCGACAACCACGGGGGGCGGCACGATGCCGGTCTCGATGAACGAGAAGGCATTGTTGAGGCCCTGACGGAACTTGTCGAAATCCTCCTTGTAAAGGAACATCTTGTTTTTCTCGAAATAGACTTCGCCGGTGTTGTTGTCGAACAGTTTGCGGCTTTCGGTAATGGTAATAAACTTGTCTCCTCCGCGGGTCTCTTTCACATCGAAGAAATATCTGCGTTTGCCGGCGGGAATGGCCTGGCTGTACAGTTCTTCTTTTCTTTGCTCTTTGTTGTCCATACTCAATATTTTATTACGTTAAATTTGGCTGCAAAAATAGTTAATTTTTTACAAACGGAGTGTTTTCGGCCAAAAAAGTTTTCAACACACGCGATTTAATTATCGTAACGGCCAAAACCTCAGAATATTGTCCGCCCCCACATTTTTTTCTCCAGGACAGGTGGGAAAGCAACACCCCGGGGCCGAAAAACGTACCGTCACCGTACCTCCGCCGTATCATCTCCGACCGTAGTCGGACATGGGTCGGAGTTGGTACGGAGTTGGGTCGGAGTTGATACGGAGTTGGTACTAATAATCAGGCAGTTGGAAACGGGCTTTCCAAGGCATTTTTTTGAATTTTTCAAAAAATTTATTGCATTATATAACACCCTGTAAAATAGCGCCCTATGCGGTTTTTATAAAAAAAAGGAAGTTTTTCTTTCGCGCACAAACAATAAATAATATATATTTACGTTAGTGTGGTTAAAAATCGAATAAAAAATAAAACAAACATATTTATGAAGAATCTTGTAATAGTTGAGTCGCCAGCCAAAGCGAAGACCATCGAGAAATTTCTCGGCAAGGACTACACGGTCAAGTCGAGCTACGGTCACATACGCGACCTGGCGAAGAAGGAGATGAGTATTGACGTGGAGGCTGACTATCAGCCCCAGTATCAAATCAGCGAGGACAAGCGGAGCCTTGTCAACGAGCTGCAGAAAGCGGTGAAGAGCGCCGAGAAGGTGTGGCTCGCATCCGATGAGGACCGCGAGGGAGAGGCCATCGCATGGCACCTGCAGGAGACGCTGAAACTCAACCCCGAGACAACGCAGCGCATCGTTTTCAACGAAATCACCAAGACGGCCATACTCCATGCCATCGAGAATCCGCGCCACATCGACATGAACCTTGTCGACGCCCAGCAGGCGCGCCGCGTGCTCGACCGTCTGGTGGGTTATGAAATCAGCCCCATCCTGTGGAGCAAAATCAAACCCGCCCTCAGCGCCGGCCGTGTGCAGAGTGTCGCCGTGCGCCTTATCGTGGAGCGCGAGAACGAAATCAAGGCCTTCGAGAGCAAACCCTATTTCCGCGTGACGGCCCAGTTCCGCCCCGTGGACAGCCAGAAGATGCTCAGTGCCGAGTTGAGCCGCCACTTCGAGGTGGAGGCCGAGGCCGAGGCATTCCTCCAAAGCCTCGCGGGCGGCAGCTTCAAGGTGAGCAAAATCGAGACCAAGCCCGCCCACCGCACTCCCGCACCGCCTTTCACCACTTCGACCCTCCAGCAGGAGGCAAGCCGCAAGCTGGGCTTCAGCGTGGCCCGGACGATGCAGGTGGCACAGCAGCTGTACGAGAGCGGATACATCACCTACATGCGTACCGACAGCGTGAACCTCAGCGACCTGGCACTCAGCATGGCGAAGAAGGAGATTTCGGCACAATACGGCGCCGAATATGTGAAGACACGCCGCTACCAAACCAAGACCAAAGGTGCCCAGGAGGCCCACGAAGCCATTCGCCCCACCGACATGACGGCCCAGACCATCAACGCCGAGAGCGCACAGCGCCGCCTCTACGAGCTCATATGGAAACGCACCGTGGCCAGCCAGATGGCCGATGCCGAGATTGAGAAGACCGAGATGGAAATCTCGACCGGCGGTGCCTACAACTTCCAGTGCTCGGGCGAGCAGGTGAAATTCGACGGCTTCCTGAAAGTCTATCTCGAGAGCACCGACGACGACGAGCCCGAGACCGAGGGCAACAAGATGTTGCCGCGCCTGCCGGAGGGCACGCTCCTCTCGATGGAAGTGTGCGAGGCCAGCGAGCACTGGACGCAACACCCGCCACGCTATACGGAGGCGAGCCTGGTGAAGAAGCTGGAAGACCTGGGCATCGGCCGTCCGTCGACCTACGCACCCACCATCAGCACCATCCTCAAACGCGAATACATCATCAAGGAAGACCGCGAAGGCGAGACCCACAACAGTGTGGCTCTCACGCTGAAGGGCGGCCAGATAAAGCGTACGGAGAAAGTCGAGAAAGGCTATGCCGAGAAGGGCAAGCTCTTCCCCACCGACATCGGATGCGTGGTCAACGACTTCCTCATGGACCACTTCTCCAACATCATGGACTATAACTTCACCGCCACGGTGGAGAAGGATTTCGACGAGATTGCCGCCGGCAAGAAGGAATGGCGCAAAGTGATCGACCGCTTCTATGTGCCGTTCCACAAGAACATACGCCAGACACAGCAGACAAGCCAGCGCACGACAGGCAGCCGCCTGCTTGGCACCGACCCCAAGAGCGGCAAGAACGTCTATGCCAAAATCGGCCGCTACGGCACACTGGTGCAGATTGGCGAGACCAATACCGACGAGAAGCCGCTGTTTGCGAGCATGAAGAAGGGCCAAAGCATCGAGACCATCACGCTGGAGGAAGCCCTCGAGCTCTTCACGCTGCCCCGCACCGTGGGCCAGTTCGAGGAGAAGGATATCACGGTGAGCATCGGCAAGTTCGGGCCCTACGTGCGCCACAACAACAAGTTCTACTCCCTCGGCAAGAACGACGACCCGTATGAGGTGACCCTCGAGCGCTCCATCGAAATCATCAAGACGAAGCGCGAGGCCGAAGAGCAGAAAGAAGCACTGAAGAAAATCTACCCGCATGAGATCGGCACGAAGGACGGCGAGGCCGTGATGAGCAACATCGGCCGCTTCGGACCCTACCTGACCTACAAGGGAGAGAACTTCCGTCTGGCCAAGGGTGTCGACCCGCTCAAACTCACCCTTGCCGACGCCATGGATATCATCAACAACTCGGGCAAGAAGAAGAGCAAGAAGAAATAATGAAGCTGTCGATAGTTATTGTCAACTACAACGTCAAGTACTTCCTGAAGCAGTGCCTGTCGTCGGTCTTCGGTTCGGAGAAGGAGCTGAGTGACGGCACCACACTTGAACTCGACGTGTGGGTGGTTGACAATGACTCGGTCGACGGGAGCGTGGAGATGGTGAGGAAGGATTTCCCGCAAGTCCACGTCATCGAGAACCATGAGAACGTGGGGTTCGCCCGCGCCAACAACATGGCCCTGACCCGTGCCGACGGGCAATGCCTGCTGTTGCTCAACCCCGACACGGTGGTCGAGAAGGACTCTTTTGTGCGGTGCACCGACTTCATGGAGGCGCACCCCGACTGCGGCGGACTGACGGTGAAGATGGTCGATGGCGACGGCAATTTCCTCAAGGAAAGCAAACGCGGGTTCCCTACCCCGGAAGCCTCGTTCTACAAAATCTCGGGGCTCATCAAACTCTTCCCCCACTCGCGTCGCATTGCCGCCTACTACATGGGGCACCTCCCGGAAAACAAGACCAACGAGATTGAGATTATGCCCGGAGCATTCTTGATGATGCGCCGCGAGGTATATGAACAAATCGGCGGATTGGACGAGAGCTACTTCATGTATGGAGAGGACATCGACTACTCGTGGCGCATCCACCTCGCAGGCTGGAAAAACTACTATCTTCCCGAGACCCACATCATCCACTACAAAGGCGAGAGCACCAAGAAGGGGTCGATGAACTATGTCTACACCTTCTACAACGCCATGTCCATTTTCGTCAGGCGCTACTTCTCTGGTGGCAACGCAAGGATGTTCAACGCACTGCTGCGCACCGCCATCTGGATGCGAGCCACGGCGTCGTGGCTCAAACGCATCGGCGGACGGCTGGCGGTGCCTTTGGCCGACTTTGCCGTGGCCTACGGCGGCTTCGTGCTCCTCAAGCAGCTATGGGCCTCTCAATGGGCCAACAATATCGACTACTATCCCACAGAATACACCACGGTGGTGATTCCCATCTACATCCTCGTGCTGATGGCTGCCAGCTGGCTGGGCGGCGGCTACGACAAGCCCGTGCGTCCGGCACGCATTGTCAAGGGCATGGGGGTGGGACTGTTGCTGCTGCTGGCATTCTACTCGCTACTCGACGAAGGGCAGCGCTATTCGCGTATGCTGCTGCTTTCAGGTTCGGCATGGACGCTCCTCAGCACACTCCTCATCAGAGCAATACTCGGGGCGTTCAATATTAAAGGATACGCGCTACGCGCACGCAGGCGCGAGAATGTGCTCATCATAGGTTCCGAACAGGAAACAGTTCGCGTCAAAAACCTCTACCGCTCATTGGGTATCCCCACCGAAAAGATGATCACAGACAGTCCGCAACAGGCTCACCGACTGCAAGAACTGATACGTGTAGAACGTGTGGACGAAGTGGTCTTCTGCGGTGCCGACATCGAACTGAAGGAGATTATCTCACTCATGGCGACCCTGAAGACCACAGGCGTAGAATACCGCATAGCACCTGCCGACGGCGATTTCGTCATCGGCAGCGACAGCATCCTCTCAAGAGAGAGTCTCTTTCTCGACGAACTGGCCACCATCAGCACCGATACCTGCCGTCGAAAGAAACGCCTGTTTGATTTCGGAAGTGCATTGCTGCTGTTGCTTCTGTCGCCCGTGTCATTCTGGTTCCAGCGTCGCAAGAAACACTTCTTCAGCCACTGTTTTCAAGTGCTTTGCGGTAGTAGCAGTTGGGTAGGCCACCGCGGCAGGCGCGGCATCTTCTCCCCTTCCGACATCGTCGAAGAGACCTCTCCAGAAGTACAGGAGCGTCTCATGCTCCGCTATATGCGCCATTACAAGACCTCGACCGACGCAACCATACTGTTCAGAAACTGGAACAACATATGAAAAAGACACTCATCATATTGGCTCTGCTGCTAAGTGCCGTTGCCGTGCAGGCTCAACGCATCCACGGGTTTGTCTCCAGCGGCATCACCCTCTCGCAAATCGAGGGCGACGAGCTGAAAAGCTACAGCAAATGGGGCTATAGCGGCGGTGTGGGAGCCATTGCCGGATTCGACCGCTACGAGACATGGAACATGAGCCTTGAGGCCCTCTTCACGCAACGTGGCTCTTACAACGGTTCTGGGGACCCCTACAGCCTCGCCCTGCGCCTCGACTATGTCGACATCCCACTCTTGGTCCACTATCGCGACCCCTGGGGAGGCATGCTGCTCGGCTTGGGGTTGTGCTACAGCCGACTCGTGCAGCAACCCTCTGGAAAAATGCGCTACGACCCCACCTATTTCTTCCCCGACACCAACGACATGTCATTCCTCAACAATGACCTCCAAGCGGTGGTTGACATACGTTTCCCTGTATGGCGAGGGTTGTGGTTCAACATCCGATGGAATTACTCCCTCCTTGCCGTCAAACGCGACTGGGAATTCACCGAGTTCCGCGGCACCAATCCCGACGGCTCTCCTCGTGCCATCACGTGGAAAAACAACTGCTACAACAACTCTCTTACTTTTCGTCTGATATGGCAGTTTTAGCTCTTTTCCCCGGGTCGTTCGACCCCTTCACCCACGGCCACGAAGCCATCCTTCGGCGCGTGTTGCCGTTGTTCGACAAGGTGGTGGTCGCCGTAGGAATCAATTCCGAAAAAAAATACATGTTCTCCGTGGAGGAACGCATGACACGCATCCGCCAAATGTTGAGCGACTGTCCCACTGTGGAAGTGACCTCCTATTCCGGCATGACCATCGACCTCTGCCACCAGCTGGGCGCGAAGGTCATCATTCGCGGCATCCGCACCGCGAAAGACTTTGAATACGAGCAAACCATAGCAGCCGTCAATCGCCTGCAGGATCCCTCCATCGAGACGCTCCTCCTCCTCGCCGACCCCGAACATGTAGACATCAGCAGCACCCTCGAGAGAGAGAAACTGTCGCATCAATGAACCTCTACGACGACATAGCATACCTCAAAGGCGTAGGGCCCTCGAAAGCCAAAATCCTGGCCACAGAACTCCATATACAAACACTTGCTGACCTGCTCGACTACCTACCATTCCGCTATATCGACCGCTCGGTCATCAGCACCGTCGATTCCCTTCGCGACGACGACAACTTTGTCGTACTCAAAGGGATGGTAAACAACATGCAGACCGTTGCCACAGGCAAATTTCGCGAACGTCTGACGGTCGACTTCTTCGATTCCACGGGCGCCCTGCAATTAGTGTGGTTCGCCGGCACCAAATGGGTGCGAGAAAGACTGAAACCCAACGTCGAGTATCTCGTCATGGGGCACCCCACACTCTTCAACGGACAGTGGCAGATAACGCACCCCGAGATGGAGCCCTACTCCTATGTCGACCAAGGGGCGCGCCATCCCCTCATGCCCGTCTACAACACCACCGAGAAAATGAAGCAGCACGGCCTTGGAACCAAGGCTCTGGCCCGCCTCACCGAAACCCTCATCGACAACCTGCCACCCATCCCCGAGAATTTGCCAGCCGACATACTGACACACTTCCGCCTCCTCGGACGGCAGGAATCCCTCGCGGCAATCCACTATCCCGACTCCCGCACGCAACTCGACGCCGCACGTACAAGACTCAAATTCGAAGAGCTCTTCTTCCTGCAGCTCGACTATCAATATGCCCACCTCCAGCGTACCACACGCTCTCAAGGGCGCATCTTCCACCTTGTCGGCAACCATTTCAACGACTTTTACACTCGGCTGCCTTTCCCTTTGACGGGGGCACAAAAACGTGTAGTACGCGAAATTAGGGAGGACCTCCGTTCCGGCCGACAGATGAACCGTTTGGTTCAAGGCGATGTGGGCAGTGGAAAAACACTCGTGGCCCTCATGTGCATGCTGCTGGCCGTCGACAACGGCAGTCAGGCATGCCTCATGGCACCCACCGAAATCCTTGCCACGCAACATTTCTACACCTTTCAGCGCATGCTCGAAGGCGTAGGCGTCAACGTCCAGCTTCTCACTGGTTCTTTGCGTCCCGCCGACAAGAAAAAAATCAAAAAGAGCCTCGCCGAGGGCACCATCGACATCCTCATCGGCACCCACGCCCTCATCGAGGACGACGTCCTCTTCCACGACCTCGGCCTCGTCGTCATCGACGAGCAGCACCGCTTCGGCGTCGAACAGCGCAGCAAGCTGTGGAACAAGTCGTTGGTTCCGCCACACATCCTCGTCATGACGGCCACACCCATTCCTCGCACACTGGCCATGACCCTCTACGGCGACCTCGACTGCTCCATCATCGACGAGCTGCCCCCGGGCCGCCACCCCGTGCGCACCTTCCACCGTTACGAGCGCAACCGTCCACTCGTCTTCTCATTCCTCAAAAAAGAAATCGACGCCGGTCGCCAGGTATACATCGTCTATCCGCTCATCGAAGAAAGCGAGAAGATGGACCTCAAGAACCTGCAGGACGGCCTCGAGATGGTACAAAACTATTTTCCGCGGCCGCAGTACCAGACCTCGATGGTCCACGGACGCCTCACCGCCGACGAGAAAGCCTTCGAGATGGACCGTTTCAAACGTGGCCTTACCCATATCATGGTGGCTACCACCGTCATAGAAGTCGGCGTCGACGTTCCCAACGCCACGGTAATGGTCATCGAGAACGCAGAGCGCTTTGGCCTCTCGCAGCTCCACCAGCTGCGCGGCCGCGTAGGACGCGGTGGCGACCAGGCCTACTGCATCCTCATGACCAAGGACGATCTCGGCTACACCTCGCAGGAGCGCATCCGCACCATGTGCAGCACCACCGACGGATTCCAGATTGCCGAAGCCGACCTCCGGCTGCGGGGACCCGGAGACATCCAGGGACTCCAGCAAAGCGGCGCCCTCGACCTCCGCATAGCATCCATCGTCGACGACGAGCCCCTCGTGAAAGCCACACGCGACACCGTCCACGACCTCCTCGCCGCCGACCCCACACTCTCGCACTACCCGCTTCTGCAGCAACACATTGCCAACTCGAAAAACAAGATGCTTTGGAGCAAGATTTCATAAATTGAAAATTGAAAATTGGAAACTGAAACAAACATAACATTGGTAGCAGAAGAAGGCTCGTCGTTGTCGAGCGGCAGCCTGCGGCTATATGCGTTGCCTTACGGCTGTGTGGACCTCTACGGCTACGACCCGCTGAATCGGCGCTGCGCTGTAGGCATCATGGTGGCCAACGAGTACCGTCGGCAAGGGTATGCGCTGGCCATGCTCAATGAGCTCTCCCGCCTCGCACCCCTCACCTTCCACCTTCACTGCCTCTATGCCGACATTGCCTCCGTCAACACCGCGAGCCTCAACCTCTTCCGCAAGGCGGGATACGAAGAGTGCGGCCGTTTCAAAGAGTGGCTCGAACTGGACAGCCACTTCATCGACAACATAAGAATGCAAAAGATATTATGAACCGAAAAACAAAAATCATCCTGATTATAATCCTCACCCTCCTCCTGCTGGCCACCTTGGGGCTCTACTCCCTCCTCAACTCCCGAACCACCAACAGCGAACCCCGTCGCCTCTTCCTCCCCGAAGGCACCACCTACCAAGCCCTCTGCGACAGCCTCGACGCCTCGCGCTCCTTCCGCCTCTTCGCTGAAACCCTTGGCCTCGACGAGCGCGTCCGTCCAGGGTCGTATGTCGTTGAGCCCCACATGAGCAACCTCACTCTGGTAAGAAAACTACGCAACGGACAGCAGGACCCCGTCCGTCTCACCATCGGCAAGTTCCGCACCCCGCAACAGCTCAACGAATACCTCAACAACAAGCTGATGCACAAAGACTTCAACATCCAGCTCGACAGTTTCCACCTCATCCTGCCCGACACCTACGAGGTCTACTGGACGATCACCCCCGAGCAATTCATGCAGCGGATGGAAGACGAGTACAACCGGTTTTGGACCACGGAAGTCGGCCCTCAGGGCGAACTACGGTGCGACCTTCTCGAACTCTCCGACAACGGCAATGCGCGACTGGAGACAATGATTTTGGCTTCGATAGTTGATGAAGAAACCAACAACAACGCCGAGAAGCCGCTGATAGCCAGCGTATACATCAACCGCCTGGAGCGCGGCATGCCGCTGCAGGCCGACCCGACGGTGAAGTATGCCGTGGGCGACTTCACCCTCAAGCGCATTCTCAACAAACACCTCGCCGTCGACTCCCCCTTCAACACCTACCTCCACGCCGGCCTCCCTCCCGCCCCCATCTGCCTACCCTCGAAAGCCAGCATCGACGCCGTCATCAACGCCAAAGAGACCAACTACCTCTATTTCTGTGCCTCCGACAAGATGGACGGCACCCACCGCTTCGCTGCCACCCTTGCCGAACACAACCGCAACGCCGCAGCCTTCCATATTGCACTCAACAAGCGCGGAATCAAATAGTTACATTTTTTGTAAAAAAAGCGGAAAAAGGGGCCAAACGGCCCCTTTTTAAATGCTTGATAATTAGTACCATCTCCGTATCAACTCCGACCCAACTCCGTACCAACTCCGACCCATGTCCGACCACGGTCGGAGATGATACGGCGGAGGTACGGCGATGGGATGGCGATGGAGATAAGCATAGGCCAACCAGGATAGTAGAGATATAGAGGATGTTAAATTTTGTTAAGGGCGAAATTGCTGGGAGAATTCTGTGTCTATAATGCAAAGTCAAATGAGTTTGATGGGTTTAATGGGTTTGATAGGTTTGTTGGGTGTAGGTTGGTTGGTTTAAGGGGTTGGGGAATGTTTTTTTGCGTTATATTATAAAAAAGTTGTATCTTTGTATTTTAAATTGAAGATGAACATTATGAGTAAATATAATAGTATTAAAACGTTAGCCATTGCGATGATGGTTTTGACGATAGGAGGAGTTGCCTATGGGCAGTCGGCGCCGACGCCTCAGACGGTGTGGGACTGCCAGGAGGGAGACACGAATTACATGTGGCCGACGACACCGTCGCCGTGTCCGGAGGTGCTGGTGATGCAGAAGCACGCGCACACGCCAGTGGCGCGCTATCGCGAGAAGGGATGGGATACGGTGGTGACGTGCGAGAACCGTCAGATTGTGCTGACGTGCACGCCGAATGTGCCGGTGCAGAGGTTCAACGGTACGTACTGGGTGGACCCGATTCCATATGATCCGCCAGACACGACGTTTGCGTTGGGTACGAGAATGCCTATTTCGACCGACGACAATTTTTCGAATTTTACGACGACGATTCCTTATCCGTTTTATTTCTTCGGTATCCAGAAAACGTCGTTTGTGCTGGGCGCCAACGGACTGGTGGCTTTCGGGCCGGTGCCGGTGACGAATACGACGGGTACGGGTCCGAGTTGTCCGTGGAGTTACTCGGCGGGATTGCCGTGGACGGACAACACGAGCGGAGCGCCGAGCAATCTGAACTATATGCGTGACGCAATCTACGGGGTGTATGAGGACACTTATCCGTCGCCGGGAGCGCATTCGACAGGATTGGCGAACTGGGGCATCTACTATGGTATCCAGGACGAATATCCGTGCAGGAAGATTATCTGCTCGTGGAACGATGTGCCACAATACAGCTGCACTTCGCTACATTGCACGTACCAGATAGTGTGCTACGAGGGTTCGAACATTATAGAGGTGCATGTGAAGTCGAGGAATGTGTGTTCGGGCTGGAACGGAGGAAACGGACTGATAGGAATCCAGAACGCGACGGGACAGCCGCAGGTGGCCAACAGCAACCCGACGGCCTCGAACGGACTGTCGCTTATCAACGGAAAACCTGCAGCGTTCTACCCGACGGGCTACAACACGTCGACACAGTCGTTTTCCAATACGGCGTTCCGTTTTACGCCGGCGGGTGTGACGACGAGTAACCACGGGTGGTACCGCATCAGGGAGGTGACAGATACGATCTGGACGGCTTTCGAGGTGGACACGACGTGGACCGAATATGAGCTGGACACGACATGGAATTCGGCGACAGAGTATGAGGTGGACACGACGTGGACGGCCTATGAGCTGGATACGACATGGACTGACTACCGCTTGCAGCACCACACGGAGAACGATACGTTGCGCGAGGTGACGGCGAATCCGGATGCTGTGAACGATGAGGCGGGATATTTTGTGCGCATGCACGACCGTCCGGCAGAAGAGGATTATCCATGCAAGTCGCTGACAAAGTGCTTTGTGGCGCCGAAGGAGCCGACGCGCTATGCTTTTTACCTGAATTTCCGCAATGCGAACGGTGACTGGTACCGGTTGGCAGACACTGTTTTTGTGGGTGTGGACACGGTGGACTACCTGAATCTGCACAGACAGGAAGCGGGAGGCGAGAAGGTGTGTTTAGGCGATACGGCACGGATGCGAGTGGACATGAACAAGCTGCAGAAGATAAGTCATGAGGAGTGGAGTGTGTTCCGAGTGACGGGAGGTGATACGATTTTGCTTGACAATATTGTGAGCGACGGAGAGGTGCCGAGTTTGGAGAATGCCTACCTGAAGGTTGGGAATTACAGTCTGATACCGGCATTCCGCCATGTGGGGAATACTACGATTGTGGTGGACACAACTTTGCACACGCTTGCGGATACGGCGATCGTGGGCGATTCGGTGAGGGTGAGGATGGTGAATTTGTATACGCAGCAGTTGCCGGCAACAGGTTTGCAGGCGAACAAGGTTGACACGATTATAGTGCAGATGACAGCAGACTACGAGAGCGGCTGCCACAGTTATGCGACGATGATGATCAATGTGTTCCCGAATTTTGACACGGTGGAGAAGGCAGGCATTTGCCGGGGAGAGAGTTTTGAGTGGAATGCGAACGGGGAGACATACAGGGAGCCGAGGGAGCCGGCGAATACGTTTGTGAATCTGACGTCGGAGCCTGGGTGCGACAGTATCGTAAGGCTGAAGCTTGAGGTGCTTGACGTGTCGTTCACTGTGGATCATGTGGAGGATTGCAAGCCCTATACGTGGCTGAACGGGAAGACCTACACGACGGGCAACGCGGCGACGGCGTCGCAGGACACGATTGTGCTGAAGAACCGATACGAATGCGATTCGGTGGTGCAACTGGACTTTGTGATACATCCGCTGACGGCGAAGATACGTTCGAACGTGGACCATTTCACTATCGACAACCTGAGTTGCGAGTTGACGGACATCTCGATTGGCGGCAATAGCCGAGTGTGGCGTTTCCCGAACGGGAGCGACCAAACGGGACCGAGGGCATACTACACTATCCCGGCGGAGATGGATGGAGCTGAAATCATCCTGATTGAAAACAGCCAATACGGATGCACGGATACGGCGAAGATATACATACCGCTGAACAAGGAGCACTTCTGGGTGCCGAATGCATTCACACCGGACAATCCGGCGGGCAACAATGTCTTCGGTTCGGTGAGCACGAAGACGTTACGCGAGGAGATGCGCATCTACAACCGCCGGGGAGAGATGGTGTTCCGCTGCGAGGGTGTTGACTGCAAGTGGGACGGCAAGGATATGGACGGCAATCCGTGTGTACAGGGAGCCTACGTCTACATCATCCGCTACACGAACGAGTTCGAGCCGAAAGACACGAAAGTTATCAAGGGGACGGTGACGCTGATTAGATGATTAAGGTTTATGGTTTAAGGTTTAAGGTTTAAGAATTATGAAGATTGCTGTTGTTGGAGCGACGGGCTTAGTGGGCAGAGAGATGCTGACGGTGTTGGCAGAACGTGGCTATGGTAAAGAGGAGGTGATTGTGGCAGCATCGCCGAAGTCGGTGGGCAAAAAGATTGCATATGCAGGGCACGAGTTGACAGTGGTGAGTGTAGAAGAGGCGATAGCGGCAGAGCCCGACTATGCGATATTCTCGGCAGGGGCAACGGCATCGCGCGAGTATGCGCCGCTGTTTGCCGAGAGAGGCACGGTGGTTATCGACAATTCGTCGGCGTGGCGCAAAGATGCCGACAAGCCATTGGTGGTGCCCGAAATCAACATTGCATCGGTAAAAGCGGGAGACCGCATCATTGCCAATCCGAACTGCTCAACAATCCAGATGGTACTTGCCCTTTCCGCATTGGAGCGAGAATACGGCATTCGCCGCATCGTTGTTTCGACCTACCAGAGCATTACAGGAACAGGGTTGAAAGCGGTGAAGCAACTGGAGGCGGAAGAGCGAGGGGAGAGACCTGAGGAAATGGCCTATCCCTATGCGATACACCGCAACCTGTTTCCTCACGGTGGCGACTGGTTGGAGACGGGCTACACTACGGAGGAGCAGAAGCTGGTTGACGAGACGCGGAAAATTTTCGGCGACCCGGACATCATGGTTTCCGCCACGGTGGCCCGCGTGCCGGTAGTGGGCGGTCACAGCGAGTCGGTGAATGTGGAGTTGAAGAGAGAGTTCGAGATTGACGAGGTACGTCGCCTGATAGAGGCGACGCCGGGTGTGGTGCTCTACGACGACCCGTCGAAGAACCTGTATCCGATGCCCATCACGGCCCATCACCGGGACGAGGTGTTCGTCGGACGAGTGCGCCGCGACCCGTCGCAACCCCGAACGCTGAACCTGTGGGTGGTGGCCGACAACATTCGCAAAGGTGCTGCGACGAACGCCGTGCAAATCATGCAGGCACTGATTGAATCAAGAATCAAGAATTAAGAATTGAAAAATAAAGTGGGAAAAATATATACAGTCATATTAGGGGTTCTGTTGTTGTGTTCGTGCGGAGGAAAACAAGTGCTGATTGACGAGACACGCGAGTTTGACCGTGCCGTGTGGCAGCGCTTCACGCCCGAAAGTTTCGATGTCAAAGTGGAGAATCCCGACGACTACTACCGCATCGATATAGAGGTGGTGGTGGACAGCGCGCTGATGCGCAACGAGCAACTGCCGCTGACGGTGAACATGTACAGTCCCGACGGCGAGCGCCGCATGTTCTACGCCTACATCAACCTTGTGGAGCACGGGCGCTGGAAAGGCGAGATGCAAAAAGGACGCACTAAAAAAGGACTCCGTGTGATGAGGCAGACGATCCGTCCATTCTTCACATTCAATAGCAAAGGCGTCTACCGCATGGAAATAGGACAGGCCACCAGCCAATACGAGTTGGAAGGGCTCTATAGCCTGCGGCTCGACATCGAACGCACCGAGATAGATTACAAAGCCCTCGAGGATTGATAGACAGCAGCATCAACAAGAATATCGAGCGCATTGCCATGCGCCTCAAGACCATTCCCGAGACCCCAGGGGTTTACCAACACCTCGACGCCTCGGGAAAAGTCATCTATGTGGGCAAGGCAAAGAACCTGCTGCGGAGAGTTTCGAGCTACTTCTCCCACTACGACGACAAAAGCGCCAAGATAAAGATGCTGGTGAGGAATATCTACGACATCCGTGTCACGGTAGTGGCCACCGAGGTTGACGCCCTGCTGCTGGAGAACTCGCTCATCAAACGCTACCAGCCGCGCTACAACTCGATGCTCAAGGACGACAAGAGCTATCCCTACCTCTGCATCACCGACGAAGAATACCCCCGGCTGCTCTACACCCGCAACCATAAAATCAAAGGGCAGTATTTCGGCCCTTATCCCAACGGACGCATCCTGCGCGAACTGCAGGACATTATCCGCCATCTGTTCCAATACCGAACATGCAACATGATGGGCAACCGTCCCTGCATGAAGCATCAGATAGGTCTCTGCGGCGCCCCCTGCGCGGGGAAACAATCGAAGGAAGAATACCTGGCCACCATCGAGAACATACGCCGCATACTGAAAGGTGACTTCGGCGAGATTGTAGAGAACATGAAAGAGCGGATGTTCGCCCTCGCCAACGACCTCCGATTCGAGGAGGCCGAGCATCTGAAACAGAAGATACACCTGCTGGAAGAATACCAGAGCCGCTCGACGGTGGTGGACACCAACGTCAAGGATGTCGACGTGGTGAGCATACTCAGCGACGAGAGATTTGCCTACGTCAACATGATGCGCATCAAGAACGGCAGCATCATCTACAGCTTCAGCAACGAGATAAAGAAACAGCTCGACGAGAGCGACGAGGAAATCCTCGCCACAGTGATTCCCGCCCTCCACGAGCAGACACAAAGCACCGCCCGCGAAGTCATCCTGCCTTTCCGAGTGGCAGACATTCCGGAAGACTACATCGTTCAAAATGCCGACCCCAAAGGCGACCGGCGCAAACTGTTGGAGCTGTCGCTGCGCAACGTGGACAGTTACCGAAAGCAATGCCGCCACCAGCGCATGCTGACCGAGGGGGATGCTGCCCCACAGGCGGTAAAACTATTGGAGAAAATCCAGCGTGCCCTGCAATTGCCTTCACTGCCGATGGACATCGAATGCTTCGACAACTCGAACATCCAAGGAGCCTATCCGGTGGCAGGCATGGTGCGTTTCACCGGTGGAAAACCCAACCGAAAAGAATACCGCAAGTTCAACATCAAAACCGTGGAAGGCCCCGACGACTACGCCTCGATGGCCGAAGTTATCGAAAGGCGCTACAGCCGTTTGAAAAACGAGAATGCCAAACTGCCCGACCTGCTCATCGTCGACGGAGGTGAAGGACAGATGGAAATGGCACGCCGCGTGCTGCGCGAACAGTTGGGACTCGACATCCCCATTGCCGGATTGGCCAAAGACGACCGTCACCACACCTCGCAACTGCTACGCTACGACGAACGGGAACACATAGCTGTGGTTCAACTCAAGCCCACCGACGCTGTCTTCCACCTGTTGGAACAGATACAGAACGAGGTGCACCGTTTCGCCATCACCTTCCACAAAGACAAGCGTTCGAAAGGCACATTTCGCACCTCGCTCACCGAAATACCCGGCATCGGGCCCAAGACCGCCCACGATTTGCTGTTGCGTTTTGGTAGCGTCAAACAGATACAGATACAGACCCTCGCCGACCTGACAGATGCCATAGGCCCGGCAAAAGCCAAAATCCTTTACGATTACATACATTCCAATTAAACACCTTCAACCTAAAATAAATCATGAACAAGAAACTCATCGTCATATTGATACTTAGCCTCATCGGCGGTAGCATCTACGCACAAAGCAAAGACAAGCGCGAGCGAAAGAAAAACCTCGTAATCAAAGAATGGAACACCAAGATCGGCAGTTCCACGCCCTACCTCGACAACATCGTCACCTACGATGCACAAGGCCGAAAAATAGAGGAAATAGAATATGCATCCTATGGACAAAAGAGGCGTACCGTCTATGAATACGAAGGCAACTCCACAAAATGTAGCCGTCAGATTGAATACAACAGCAAGAACCACGTCTCACGCATCAAGAAATTTGAATACAACGACGACGGCACACGTCGCAAACAATACAACTACAAGCCCAACGGAAAACTTGAGAGCACGAAGACCTACGAATACAGTTACAAATGAATGTATTGGAACAGATGGCGCCCATCGGGCTCGACGACATGAGAGCCGTCCATCTGATGAATCGGGTGGATCAGAAATACCTGGCCCCGACCGGAATGCTTGAGGATATCCTCGAACGCATCGCCGGGCGCTACTATGTTCAGCTCATAGACGGCAATCCACTGTCACCTTATCGTACTCTATACTTTGACACCGACGATCTGGCCATGTACACCATGCACCACAACCAGAAACTCAACCGTCAAAAGCTCCGCGTCCGTACCTATCGTTCTACCAACACCACTTTCTTTGAAATCAAAAACAAAGACAATCGAAAGAAGACAAGCAAGGTGAGGATTCCTGTCGATGCGTCAATGTTCGACAAAGTGCTTACACTATCCGAAATATCCCAATTTATCGAAAAGAACACCCCCTACCCTGTTGCAGCATTGCACCCATGCATTGAAAACCGGTTCGAACGGATAACCCTCGTTGACAAAGGCATGACCGAGCGCGTTACCATAGACAGCAACATTGTTTTCCACAACCGTGCCACAGGACAGGACGCCGATATACATAAACTCCTTGTCATTGAGGTGAAGCATTCCGCTTGCGCCCCCCCATCGGACATTGAACGGACACTCCATGAGCTCCACATTCAACCACGACGCATGAGCAAATACTGCATCGGTACCGCACTGACAGATCCTTCGGCAAAGCACAACCGATTTAAACCCAAATTGTTGTTCATCAAAAAAATCCATACCCTATGAAACTGCTACAATTGGAATTCGACCCCTCCATCGCCGCCGAGTTTCCGCAAGGCGACCAAAGTATCGACCTCCTCGGAGTGCCCCTTTTCGACGCCCCAAGTCTTTGGACCTTCCTCATCCGTTTCGGGTTCAACCTCCTCATATGCTGGATTATCACACACTTCCTATATTACAAGAAGAGTCACCGCCGCGACTACTACTTCACCTATATGCTCTTCTCCGCCACCATCTTCCTCATTCTCTATCACCTGCAGAACCTGCAGATGGAAATGACCCTTGCCCTGGGACTTTTTGCCATTTTCAGCATGATACGCTACCGAACAGAACAGTTGCCCATACGAGAGATGACATACCTCTTTGTTCTCATCGGCATCTCAATCATCAATGGCTCCGGTCTCACCTCCTCCTACGCTGCTTTTGTCGCCACCAATCTTCTTGTCATACTCCTCATTTGGCTCCTCGAAACACTGGGCTTTTCCAAACGTCACGGCCACAAAATCATCACCTACGAAAAAATAGAGCTCATCCGCCCCGACCGTCGCGAAGAACTCCTCGCCGACCTCCGCGAGCGCACCGGACTTGACATCATCAAGGTGCAAGTGGGAAGCATCAACTTCCTCAAGGACACAGCATTTCTCAAAGTCACCTATATCCCCGATGATCCCGAGCCCAACGACATCGACATGCTAACCAAATTCAAAGACAAATAGTTCCCCAAGCCCCTCCTTGTTGAGGGGCTTTCGTTTCAATTTTTTTTCGTATCTTTGCATTCAAAACCATCTTGCATTTTATGAGGAAATATCTGATAATCATGCTCGCGACCCTCTCTTGCGCCGCCTGCAACAACACCACAACGCGCGAATTCCGCGCCTCCGACAATCACATCGTCGCCATCTGCCAATACGAAGGCACCGACAGTCTCAATGCCACATGGCAATTCCTCGACCAAAAAGGCGAGCCCTATTATCCCGACTGTGACTCCCTGCGCGTCGTTGAGATTGGCCCCGAAGGCCATCCCATGACCGTCTGCTTCTACCTTCCCTACGCTCCCAATGGCGTATCCGAACTCTGGCAACAGTTCTACCCCAACATGCAGACCCGCTCCCACGGCAACATCGTCAACGGTCTCCGCGAAGGCACCTGGACATTCTACTTCCCCAATGGTACCCCACAGGCCGAGAGCCAGTTCCTCCACGGTCTCGAAGAAGGTCCTTACAAGGTTTTCCGAGAGAATGGAGTACCCTACTACATCGGCCAATATCACCAGGGACAGCGCACCGGCACGTGGGAAATCTACAATCCCGACGGCACTCTGGCTACCACTCAGGAATACTGAACACCGAACACCAATGATTGACCTGGGACTTGATCTTTACAGAGCCATCGGCCGTTGCGCCGACCAGCTGAACATCGACGCCTATGCTGTAGGCGGCGTGGTGCGCGACTATTTCCTCCAGCGTCCATGCACCGACATCGACGTCGTCTGCGTTGGTCGCGACCAAGGAGGCGAAGTCCATATCGGTATCGAATTGGCCAAAACTTCGGCAGAAGTCCTTGGCGGAAGTAAAGTCTCTGTCTTCAAAAACTTTGGCACCGCCAGTTTTCTCTACACCCCTGCCAATTCCAGCCGCACCTACGAGCTCGAATTTGTCGGTGCACGTCGCGAAAGCTACAGCCACGACTCACGCAAACCCATCGTTGAAAACGGCACCCTGCAGGACGACCAAAATCGGCGCGACTTCACCGTCAACGCCCTTGCCGTCTGCCTCAACGAGGGTCGCTACGGCGCACTCATGGATCCCTTCGGCGGTATTCGAGACCTCAACGACGGCATCCTCCGCACACCCCTCGACCCCGATATCACCTTCTCCGACGACCCGCTCCGCATGATGCGCGCCATCCGCTTCGCCTCACAGCTGGGATTCCGCATTGCCGACGACACCTTCTCCGCCATCTCCCGCAACGCCCATCGTATCGAGATTGTCTCCATGGAACGCATCATGGTGGAACTCAACAAAATCATACTCTCCCCCAACCCCTCCCTCGGTTTCAAGTTGTTGCAGAAATGCGGTCTCCTTCCCCTCATCCTCCCCGAAATCTCCGCCCTCCAAGGTGTCGAGACTGTCGACGGCCGTGGCCATAAAGACATCTTTTTCCATACCATGCAGGTGCTCGACAACGTCGCCTCGACTGCCGACAACCTCTGGCTCCGCTGGGCTGCCTTGTTGCACGATATCGGCAAGCCCGGCGTCAAGCGCTACGATGCCAAACAAGGATGGACCTTCCACGGCCACGAAGCCCGCGGCGCCCACATGGTCAAACGCATCTTCAAACGCCTGCGCCTTCCTCTTGGCGCCGAGGAACGCTACGTCGAGAAACTCGTCATGCTCCACATGCGCCCTATTGTCCTCTCCGAAGACGAAGTCACCGATTCCGCAGTCCGCCGTCTCCTCTTCGAGGCCGGCGACGACATCGACGACCTCATGCTCCTTTGCAACGCCGACATCACCAGCAAAAACCCAGAGAAAGTGCGCCGCCACAAAGCCAACTTCGAACTGGTGAAACTCAAACTGGTGGAGCTCGAAGAGCGCGACCGTATCCGCAACTTCCAGCCACCCGTCTCCGGCGAAGACATTATGACCACCTTCGGTATCGGTCCCTGTCGTGAGATAGGCACCATCAAGGACGCCATCAAAGACGCCATCCTCGACGGCAAAATCCCCAACGATCGCGACGCCGCCTGGCAGATGATGCTCGACATCGCCTCCTCCCTCGGCCTCAAGCCGAAAGAATGAAAAATCATTTGGCCATATCAATATTATTTCGTATTTTTGCAGTTTGAAATTATTCAACCATTTAAAACTCACAAATAGAAATGTACGAATACCTGAAAATAGAAGAAAAAGGCAATATTGCCATCATGACCATCTCCGCCCCCAAAAGCCTCAATGCACTCAACAGCGCCATTCTGGGCGAAATTGACGAATATCTTGACGAAATTGAGGGAGGCAACTTCCGCTGCCTCATCATCACCGGCGACGGTGAGAAGTCGTTTGTGGCCGGTGCCGACATCAGCGAGATGGCGCCCCTCGGCCCACAGCAGGGAGAGACCTTCGGCAAACGCGGCGCCGCCGTGTTCCGCCGCATCGAGACACTCCCCTGCCCCGTCATCGCTGCCGTCAACGGCTTCGCCCTCGGCGGAGGCTGCGAACTGGCCATGGCCTGCGACATCCGCATCTGCTCCGACAACGCCCGCTTTGGCCAGCCCGAGGTGGGTCTCGGCATCATCCCCGGCTTCAGCGGCACCGTGCGCCTCGCTCGTCTCGTAGGCATGGGCATAGCCAAACAACTCATTTTCAGTGGCAAGAACATCAAAGCCGACGAAGCCCTGCGCATAGGCCTCGTCAACGAAGTCCTTCCCCAGGCCGACCTGATGAATCGTGCTCTCGAGCTCGCCACTCAGATTGCCGCCAACGCCCCCCTGGCCGTCAGTGCCGCCAAGCTCTGCATCAACACCGAGTTCGACATGGAGGCAGAGGACGCCATTGCCTTCGAGAATCAAGCCTTCGGCATGTGCTTCAGTACCGAGGACCAGAAGAACGGCATGCAAGCCTTCCTCACCAAAGGCAAATGCGAATTTCAGGGAAAATAATCGTTTAACAATTAAATAATCAACATCATGAAAATCTGTGTTATTGGAACCGGCACCATGGCCAAAGGCATTGTGAAAGCCTTCGCCGTGAAAATGCCCGTCGTCATGAAAAGCCGCACCCAGGCCAGCCTCGACAAAGCCATGGCTTCCATCGCCAAAGGTTACGGCAAACTCGTTGAGAAAGGCAAGATGACTCAGGAGGCCGTCGACGCCGTCATGGCCAACATCGCCACCACCACCGACTACGCCACCTTCGCCGATGCCGACCTCGTCATCGAGGCCGCTGTCGAGGAGATGCAGCTGAAGAAAGATGTCTTCACCGAGCTCGACGGTATCTGCAAGCCCGAGACCATCTTTGCCACCAACAGCTCCAGCCTCTCCATCACCGAGATTGCCGCTTGCACCAAGCGTCCCGCCCAGTTCATCGGCATGCACTTCTTCAACCCCGCCGACCGCATGGCCCTCGTCGAGGTCATCCGTGGCCAGCTCACCAGCGACGAGGTCTGCAAGTGCGTCGTCGACCTCGCCACCTCCATTGGCAAACAGCCCGTTGAGGTGAAGGAAGCCCCCGGCTTTGTGGTCAACCGCATCCTCATCCCAATGATCAACGAGGCTGTCGGCATCCTCGCCGACGGTATTGCCTCCGCCGAGGACATCGACAAGTGCATGATGCTCGGCGCCAACCACCCCATGGGACCCCTCGCCCTGGCCGACCTCATCGGCAACGATGTGAACCTCGCCATCATGGAGGTGCTCTACAAAGAGTTCGGCGATCCCAAGTATCGTCCCCACCCCCTGCTCCGCAAGATGGTCCGCGCCGGCCTCCTCGGCCGCAAGACCGGCGAAGGTTTCTACAAATATTGAAACCTCGGCGACCGAAGTGGAACCAAGGTTTTCCTTTGATTCCCTTCCCAAAACAACATACAAATCCCGCCCGGATATGGGCGGGATTTTTTTTTGTCCGAAAATCCTACCAACAACCTACCATCGACCTATCATCTCCTACCGTGGTAGGAGTTGGTAGGGAGTTGGTAGGGAGTTGGGTGGGAGATG
>JAEEGH010001904.1_pt1 | contig 58273 bp, 47 predicted proteins | sample 9134181 | NCBI WGS metagenome assembly JAEEGH01 (sample SAMN16246544, study PRJNA631951) | gut metagenome | biome: gut microbiome; feature: rumen; material: DP-attached | host: Bos | place: Iran: Karaj | collected 2018-10
TTCATGAACTCATGGTTCTGGGCTCTGACCTCGTTCATGAGCATCCGCATGCCGGTAAGCTCCTCGGCCCTCTGCTTTACTATGGTAAGGTCCTCCAGGCTTGTGATGATACCTATAAGCTTATCTGTATCGGGATCCCGCACCACATGGAAGCGGAAAAGGACTGTGTTTCCAGCCGAAACCCTTATCTCCATGGACTGGATATTCTCACCCTTGTCCATTATATCATGGAAAGGTTTGCTGAAATAATAGCTTCTGACATTTGTCCCCCTGGCTTTGTCATCCAGCTGGAGAAGTTTTTTTGCCACCGCATTGATGATCAATATCTTTCCCTTGCTGTTGGAATATATGATTCCTATCTTCAGGTTGTCCAGCACCATATGCTGCTGTCCTATCATATAGGCCACCTGCTTCGGAGTATAGCCGTAATAGATATACTTATGATAGATGATATAGAAGATGTATATTGCCATAAGAATGAGAAAAATTGTTATGGCAATCTGGAAAAACAGCACTCAGAGCCCCCTTGGCATAAAAAACAAGACCCACGATGCTGGACATAAAGCCGGCACCGTGGGTTATTGCATTGAAGATTACTTCAAGCTTGTCAATCAAATCACATCATACCGCCCATGCCGCCCATGCCTGGGTTCATAGCTGGTGCAGGTGCTTCCTTTGAAGGAATGTCTGTGACTACACACTCTGTTGTAAGAAGCAGGCTTGCGATGGAGGCAGCGTTCTGCAGTGCAGACCGGGTAACCTTGGCAGGATCGATGATTCCGCTCTTGACCATGTCAACCCATTCCATCTTGTTGGCATCGAAGCCTACGCCCTTCTTGGATCCCTTTGCCTTCTCGGCAATGACTGCTCCGTCCAGTCCTGCATTCTCTGCAATCTGGCGGATAGGCTCCTCCAGAGCTCTCTTCACGATATTGAAGCCCACCTTCTCGTCTGCAGTAAGGTCGTCCATCTTTGTCTTCTCCAGTGTCTGAACGATCTGGATAAGGGTGACTCCGCCACCTGCGATGACTCCTTCCTCGATAGCTGCTCTTGTGGCAGAGAGGGCATCCTCAACTCTGTGCTTCTTCTCCTTAAGCTCCACCTCGGTGGCAGCACCTACGTTGATGACTGCAACACCGCCGGCCAGCTTAGCCAGCCGCTCCTGCAGCTTCTCCCGGTCGTAGTCGGAGGTTGTGTCTGCAATCTGTGCTCTGATCTGGGCAATTCTGTCCTTGATGTCGGCAGCTGCTCCACCGCCGTTGATGATTGTTGTATTCTCTTTCTCAACCTTTACTGTCTTAGCCTTTCCCAGCATATCCAGTGTGGTGTTCTCAAGCTTGAGTCCCAGTTCCTCGGAGATGACCTGGCCGCCTGTAAGGATTGCGATATCCTCAAGCATAGCCTTTCTTCTGTCGCCGAAGCCAGGAGCCTTTACAGCAACTGCATTGATTGTGCCCCGGATTGTGTTTACAACCAGTGTTGCAAGAGCCTCGCCCTCAACATCCTCTGCGATGATAAGGAGCGGCTTGTTGGCCTGAACCACCTTCTCAAGCACTGGGAGAAGATCCTTCATGTTGGAGATCTTCTTGTCGAAGATAAGGATGAATGGGCTCTCCAGAACTGCTGTCATGGTGTCCCGGTTTGTTGCGAAGTATGGGGAGAGGTAGCCTCTGTCGAACTGCATACCTTCTACAAAGTCGATGGTGGAATCGATGGTCTTGGACTCCTCCACTGTGATGACGCCGTCCTTTCCCACCTTGTCCATTGCATCTGCGATCTGGTTGCCGATTGCCATATCGTTGTTAGCTGAAATAGCTGCAACCTGCGCAATCTCGCCCTTGTCCTTGATTGTCTTGGCTGATTTCTTTATCTCTGCTGTAGCGATTGCCACTGCCTTGTCAATTCCACGCTTGATCTCCATAGGATTGATTCCGGCTGCAACGCTCTTGATTCCTTCTTTTGTGATTGAATAAGCCAGTACAGTTGCTGTTGTGGTTCCGTCGCCTGCAACATCATTTGTCTTGGTGGCAACTTCCTTGACCAGCTGGGCACCCATATTCTCGTACGGATTCTCGAGCTCGATCTCCTTTGCTACAGAAACGCCGTCCTTGGTGACTGTAGGAGCACCGAATTTCTTGTCCAGGAGGACGCATCTACCCTTAGGTCCCAATGTAACCTTGACTGCATTGGAAAGCTTCTCAACACCTGCGAAGAGCTGTTTTCTGGCTGCTTCGTTGAATTCAAGCTGTTTTGCCATAGTTAATTAACCCCTTTATGAATTAAAAAAATTGTTTGCTTTTTTCTATAATTTACTAATAATAAACAAAATCTTCAACAGTTTGCTGAAAATATTTTTACTGGATTTCCCCGGTGAAGATTTCTTTAATAGTACCATCGGAGGTCTGGATGAGCATCTGGCCATACTCTCCGATGCCCATGAGGGTTCCGGTGACTGAAGTGCCTGAATCGGCCAGCCCCTCCAAAACTGTCAATATTTTGCCATTTTTATAAAGTATGCTTTGAAAATCTTTAATACATTTAGGGTTTTTTAAATTTAATTTAAATTCTTTTACCATTTCTTTCAGGAGCTCTTCCCTGTCAGCCCCCTTCCCGGAGACTGATTTCACAGAGCATGCTTTGCGCCTGTGGGATGGAAAATGCTCCTGCAGGAGGTTGATCCCGATGCCGCAGGAAATGTAGTCATCGATACACTCGCAGTAGATGCCTGATATCTTGGCCCCATCCACAAGAACGTCGTTGGGCCACTTGACCTGGCACTCTATGCCGTAAAGCCTCTTGAGGCACCTTGCTGTTACATAGCCGGCATAGAGGGGGAAGCTGGACAGGGGAAAAGCTATGGATTCCGTTTTGAAAAGGAAGGTGGCAAGGAGGCTTTCCCCCTTGGGGCTGTCCCAACGACGGCCCTGCACCCGGCCCCGCCCCTGCTCCTGGTAGTCGGCATACACGGCGGTGCCGTCCTCAGGCTTCTGAGGAAGCAGAGACCGGGCGGCGTCCATGGTGGATGACACCGATTCCAGGTGGATTATCATGCTATTATGCCTCCGCCGAGGACTACGTCCCCGTCGTAGAAGACTGCGCTCTGCCCCGGTGTTATCACAGTCTTCTCCTTAAGATGCACCTGGACTTTGCCGCCCTCCCCGGCCTCTGCGGTGCAGGGGTGCGTACCCGAGTTGTAGCGGACCTGCACGGTGGCCTCCAGCGGTCCCTTGAAATCGATGAACCAGTTAAGGTCTCTGACTGTGAAGTCCTTCTGTCCCTGCTCCTCTTCCCTGCCTACTATCACCTGGTTCTTCTCGGGTATCACCTGGGTGACGTACCAGGGACCGCTCCCCAGTCCCAGCCCCTTCCGCTGGCCTATTGTGTAGTGGATGTAGCCCCGGTGGAGCCCCAGTCTGTTGCCCTGGGTGTCGTATATGGAGCCAGGCTGGTACTGCCGGCCTGTGTACTTCTCTATGAAATCGCCGTAGGAGCCTTCTATGAAGCAGATATCCTGGCTCTCCTTGACGCTGCTGGATGGGAGCCCCAGCTCCGCCGCCTCTTTCTTGACATCGGTCTTAAACCTGTCCCCCAGGGGAAATACACAGCGGGCCAGGAGCTCCTTGGGGAGCCTGTAGAGCATGTAGCTCTGGTCCTTGGACAGGTCCCTGGCCCTGGCAAGGAAGAGGGAGCCGGACCGATTCACCAGGCGGACATAATGGCCGGTGGAGTAATAGAGCTGGTCGGCCGGCGACATGATGCCGTCCTTTATAAGCTGCTCCTTCAGTCTGTCGTAGAAGAATGTGAACTTGATCATCCTGTTGCAGATTACGCAGGGATTGGGGGTAAGACCATGGAGATAGTCCCTGACAAAAGCCTTGGCCACCTGTCGGTTGAACTCATCCGAGACATCAAGGCAGTAGAATGGTATATTCTCCCTTCGGCAAAGGGCCCGGGCTCTTTCTATCACCTCGGGGCTTGAGCACTTGACGCCGTGCCACACCACATGGTTGGCCCCAACTATTGTGTCCCAGTCCTTCCTTAGATATTCCAGAGCCATGGAAGAGTCCACACCACCGCTCATTCCAAGGGCTATAAGCTTTTTCATGGTCATAGTATACAATTTTTCAAATTGATTGTAAAATGGGAATATGAATGATGCGACAATAATCAAGGCTACCCACTATATCAACCGAATACTGTTCGAGAACAACTACAGGGGACAGCCTAAGATCGCCATCATCCTGGGCTCAGGTCTGGGCCCTCTCACCAGCCAGGTCAAGATTGATGTGGAGATTCCTTACAAGTCTATACCCCACTTCCCTGTCTCCACAGCACCGGGCCACATCGGCCGCCTTATTTTCGGAAAGCTTGTGGATAAGGATGTGATCCTGCTGGACGGCCGCTTCCATTTCTACGAAGGCTACGACGGCCATGATATCGCTGTGGTGCTGCGTACCCTGAAGATGCTGGGTATATCCTATCTCCTGCAGACCAATGCGGCCGGCGGCATCAACAAATCCTTCAAGGCGGGGGACTTCATGCTCATAACAGACCATATCAACCTGTCAGGCACCAACCCCCTTATAGGAAAGAACAACTCCGACTTCGGACCCCGGTTCCCCGACATGTCTGAATGCTACGACCCGGTGCTGCAGCAGAATGCCCGCAAGGCAGCCCAGGAGCTGGGCATAGACCTCAAGGAAGGGGTTTATATATGGTTCATGGGGCCAAGCTACGAGACTCCGGCGGAGATCCGCATGGCAAGAGTCCTGGGAGCCGACGCAGTGGGCATGTCCACAGTCCCCGAGACCATACTGGCAGTCCATGCGGGGCTCAAGGTTCTGGCCATATCGGTAATCTCCAACATGGCCGCCGGCGTCACCGATGAAAAGCTGGATGAGAACGAGGTTCTGGTGACAGCCAATGCCAGACGTCATCTTTTTGCAGAATTAATGCTTAGAATTATCTCAAAGATTATCCCATAGTTCCGATAATAATATTATGAAAAAGAATATTATTGTCGTATACGCAGTATCGGCGCTGGCTATTTTTTTACTTCTGACTACACTTTTCACAATCAGAATTTATGGAATTCAGAAAGCGAACTCCCAGCGGGGAGATGACATGTTCGGCCAGATGAGCAAGGTGATCCGCAACGGATATCTGGCAGGAGACCGGTTCTTCCCGGCATTCAGCAAGAACGTAAAGGCGCTCTTCAATTACGACAGGCGGCTTCAGTCCCTGGTGATCAAGAACAAGGACAACCATGTCCTCTATTACTACTCCTCCAATCCCGATGTAGTACAGTTCTACCCTGACAAGAACGAGGCAAAGTACACCTCCAGCCGCAACTTCATGCTCTACAAGGGACCGGTCAAGGTTACTGCGACTCCTCCGGTGCTCAATATAGAGATTCTTTACAAGATTTCTGACCGTGCCCAGATTGTCTATATCTTCAAGGCACTTATGGCCTACACCCTGGTGTTCATAATAGTCACTGCTGTTGCACTGGTCCTCTCCTCCAGCAAGGGCTTGAGGTTCAAGTCAAGGACTGCAAAGGCTGAGGCAGCCGCAGATGCAGCTATAGTTGAGGAAAAGGCAGTTCCAGAGGCTGAGAATGTGACCTATTACGAGCCTGTCCAGGAGCCTTCGGCAGAGCCTGAGCCCCTGATTCCTGAGGAAAAGGCTGAGCCTGAATTCGAGCACAAGCCTACAGACTTCGGCTTTGCAGACTTCAAGTTCTTCGACATAGCCCTGACCGACTGCATCACAGAATCCATCTCCCTTAAGAAGGACCTGGTGCTGGCAGAGTTCAGGTTCACCTCCACCCCGGGCTCAGACCTTTGGAAGCTGGCCGGCGAGGTGGCAGAAGAGTGCTTCACCCTCAACGATCTGCGCTTTGCAGTATCGGATGACAAGTTTGCAGTGATTTTCCCGGACAGGGATCTCCACGAAGGCCTTGCCCTGTGCCAGAACTTCGCTAAATCCTTCAGCGTGATGTCCGGAAAGAATATGCTCTATGCAGGACTCTCCTCCAGGAACGGCAGGGAGATGGATGCAGAGCGGCTTAAGACCGAGACCAAGGCTGCCCTCTTCAAGTGCACAGACGAAGAGAATATTGTGGCTCTTGAGACCGATCCCGAGAAATACCGTGACTTTATCTGCAGCAAAAGCTGATCACTGATAGAGGAAATCCTCTATTTTCAAGCAAATCCTATCTGATGATGTAATATCTCTCCTGGTTTCCGGGAGAGAGTTGAAGAAAATCTTACCGTAAAATTTAGACAATATCCGGGTGTCGGTGATGAGAATCACCCCCCGGTCGCTTTTCCGCCGTATAAGGCGGCCGAACCCCTGCCGCAGCTTTATGACAGCCTCGGGCAGGGAATATTCCATAAATGAATTGCCACCCTTCTTCTCTATAAGATCCATCCTGGCCTTTATCACCGGATCTGACGGCACCTTGAAGGGCAGACGGCAGATAATGAGAACAGACAGGGATTCCCCAGGCACATCCACCCCTTCCCAGAAGGAGTCGGTGGCAAAGAGAACGCTGTTCTTGTTTATAAAGAAGTTGCCTAAAAGCTTCTTGTTGTCATCATCCCCCTGCTTGAACAGAGTGATTCCTGCATTGGAGAAATCGTCCCGCACCAGGTCATAGACTGTCTTGAGCATGGAATAAGAGGTAAAGAGCACAAGCCCCTTCCCTTCGGAAATTATAAGCACATTTTTAATAAGATCTGAAAGCTTATGGCTGTAGTCGGCGCTCTTGGGCTCAGGCAGATCCGACGGGATGGAGAGAAGCACATTCTTCTTATATTCGAAGGGAGAGTCGAAGATGAACCTTGCCACAGGACGCTCCACATCATGCAATCCTATGCGGGTGGCATAGAACTCAAAGCTCCTGTTCACGCTCAAGGTGGCAGATACCAGCACCACGTTGGCAAGCTTGTTGAAGATAATCTCCCGCAGTGTCTCGGAGACAGAGAGGGGTGCTATGAAGAGGGATGAATACTTCTTCCCCTTCTCTATATAGTTGATGCAGGTCTCCTGGTCTGCGATGAAGTCGTTGAGCATGCTTATAATGCCGCTGAGCTTGCTCTTGACTATGGAGGTCTCGTACATCCTCTTGTCGTTCTTGACCTCCTTGTCCGGCATTTTGGAAAGCTCTTCGTGTATGTCGGTTATGATGTTGAAAAGATCATTTATCTCGTTCCGCAGGTTTCCCACAGCAGCGTAGATGTCGGCGGCATTGATGGCCTCGCTCCGCATGTCCAGCACCGAGGAGTTGTCATTCATGAGCACATTGGCCTGGATCACCTTCTCAAGGTCGTCGGTCCTGCTTATTATCACAGCTATCTGCTGAGGAATGCTCTCAAGCTTCTCCTTCTGCTCGGTGTAATAGCTCCAGAACCGGTATATGCCGAACACCCGCTCCTTTACACGGCGGTAGATCTGGTGCATCACCTTCAGGATATACCCCTTGTTCACGCTCTGGGAGAAGTAGGATGTGGCAGCGTTCTCCAGGTTGTGGGCCTCGTCAAAGATCACCCTGGAATAATTAGGCAGTATGCTGGTTCCGTTGAAGTCATCCTCCATCCTGGCCTCCATGTCGGAGAAAAGGAGATGGTGGTTCACCACTATGATGCTGGCGCTGGTGGCCTCTTTCCTGGACTTTATGACAAAGCACCTGTCCCGGTACGGACACTTTATGCCAAGGCAGCTCTCGCTTTCGGAGCAGATATCGCTCCACAGCTCCCATGTGGGGAAGAATGAAAGGTCGCTCCGCTCCCCTGTCTTTGTAACACCCAGCCACTTCTCAATAGCCTTGAAATCAGCTTCGTTGTCGAAGAGGCCTGCCTCCTGGAGCCTGTCGTTGAAGCGCCTGAGGCAGATGTAGTTCTGCCTTCCCTTCACCAGAACTGCCTTCAGCTTGCTGCCCAATAGTTTCTGTATAACCGGAATATCTTTCTCCAGAAGCTGATGCTGCAGGTTTATGGTGCCTGTGGAGATTATCACCCGCTCCCTGTTCTGCTCGGCCCATTTGAAGGCCGGGATAAGGTATGCGAAGGATTTTCCCACACCGGTGCCGGCCTCGGCTATGGTGATGTTGTCCTTGTTGAAGGAGCTGCAGACTGCCTTGAGGAAGTCTATCTGCTGGGGTCTGGCCTCGTAGTCCTCCACGCTCCTGGAAAGAGCTCCCCCGTCCTCAAGGTATCCGGCAGTCTCGTCAATATCTAAAAGCTCCTTCTTGTTGCGCTTTATTATCTCGGCTATGACATAGAGCCTGGTGGCCTGGTTGTCTATTATGTATGCACCTATGCCGTGGCGCCCCAGCCTTCCGGCCACATCCAGGTCTGCCTCGCTTGGCACCAGAAGGCCGTTGGGATGGTTGTGTATTATGACATCTCCAAAGTCAATCACCGATTCTATGACAGGTACGGTGTCTTCCTTTCCCCTGGCGGCCAGGATAATCTCGTCCACAATGCCATCGGCATTGGCCTTGCCGGAAAAGAAGACCTCGTTGCCCTCGGCCTCTTCTATGGAGGTCCGCAGGAAGCGGATCATCTCGGGAGTGAAGTATTCTTCAATTCTCTGCATATTCGTCCAGCTTGCGGTGCAGTGTCTTCCTTCCTATTGCAAGCACTTCGGCAGCCTTGCTCTTGTTTCCCTTGCACATGTCCAGGGTGGCCATTATCAAGGTCTTCTCCGCATTGTCCAGGGATGTGCCCAGCCGGATCTTCACATAGTTGTCCCCTGCCTCCTTGTGCATTGCAAAGGGCAGGTCGTCCACTGTTATTATATTGCTCCGGCACATGATAACAGCGTTCTCCATGCAGTTCTCAAGCTCCCTTATATTGCCCCGCCATGGATGATTGTAAAGAATTGTCATGACCTTGGAGTCCATGCCGTTTATCTGCTTGTTGTTCTCCTTGGCAAACTTGTTTATGAAAGCTGTGGCCATAAGGAGTATATCCTCCTTCCGCTCCCTGAGCGGCGGAATCTCTATATTGACAACATTGAGGCGGTAGAAAAGGTCTTCCCGGAAGTTGCCCTTCTGCACCTCCTGCTGCAGGTTCTTGTTTGTAGCCGAGATGATGCGGACATCCACCTTTATGGTCTCTGTGCCTCCCACCCGCTCGAACTCCCGCTCCTGGAGAACCCTGAGGAGCTTGACCTGTGTGTTCTGGTTTATCTCTCCTATCTCGTCAAGGAATATCGTACCTTTGTCAGCCAGCTCGAACTTTCCTTTCTTCTGAGCAAGAGCACCGGTGAAGGCCCCTTTCTCGTGACCGAAGAGCTCGCTCTCAAGAACACCCTCTGCCAGGGCGGCGCAGTGCACTTTTATAAAGGGCTTGTCCCGGCGGTCAGAAAGGGACTGGATTGCATTTGCCACCACCTCTTTTCCTACACCGCTCTCGCCGGTAAGGAGGATGGAGGCCCTGGTTCCTGCCACCTGCTCCACAGTCTCCATTATCTGGTGCATCTTGGGGCTTTTGCCTATTATCATGTTGTGGGAAGCCTTCATCTTCTCCACCTGAGCCTGGAGCTGGTTGTGCTCAAGGACAAGCTGTCTGTTGGAGAGGGCCCTCTTTATGATAAGGAAGAGGTGGTCAAGATTAAGGGGCTTGGTCATGAAGTCGTAGGCTCCGTTGTGCATGGTCTCCACCGCAGTCTCTATAGTTCCATGGCCTGTCAGGATTATCACCGGAATATTCTTATAGTTGGCTGTGATCTGCTTCAGGAGCTCCTCTCCGGTCATCTCCGGCATCTTAAGGTCGGTGATCACCAGGTCCACCTCTTTGGAGGCAATTATCTTAAGGGCCTCAAGGCCGTCACTTGCCTCGTAAACATTATAGCCTTCGTCCACAAGGCCCATGGCAAGGCCACGGCGGATATTGACTTCATCATCTACTACAAGGATATTGAACTTCATTTTGTCTCCCATTCAATCTGTCTTATCTCTTTTTCCATACGCGGCAGTGTTATGCGGAATGTGGCCCCGGAGCCCTGCCTTGAGTCGACTCCGATATCTCCACCCATCCCCTTGATGATTTTATAGACCAGGGTGAGCCCTATTCCTGTGCCGCTCTTCTTGGTGGTGAAGTATGGGTCGAATATCTTGGTCAGGTTCTCGCTCTTGATTCCTGTGCCTGTATCAGCCACAGAGAGGATGACTGATTCGCTGTTCTTCCCGGTGGATATAGTCAGGGTGCCGGAGCCCTGCTCCTTCATGGCATCCTTCGCATTGCTTATAAGGTTGGTAAGGACCTGTCTCATGAAGCCCCTGTCCAGCATAATGTACGGCAGGTTCTCCTCCAGCTCCAGCTTAAGGGTGATATTGTGCTGCTCCAGGTCCGGGATCATGATCTCAACAGCATCCCTGATGATCTGGTTAAGGTCCTCCTCCTGCAGGTTGGCATTCCTGGGCCGTACTGTGGAAAGGAAGTCCACCACAATGTCGTTGAGCCGCTCCACCTCGCTCTTGAGCACCTTTATCTTGGAGATAAGGCTTTCCCGGCAGGTGTCCACATTCTCGAAGGCCTCGGGCTTATGAAGCTGCCTTTCCATCAGCTGAAGATATATGCTCATGCTTCCCAGGGGATTCTTGAGCTCGTGGGCAACACCTGCTGTCAGGGCTGTCAGGGAGGCAAAGCTCTCTGCCATCTTCTTCTCGCTCTTCTCCCTCTCCCGCTCTGTAACGTTGGCTATATTGATGATATGGCCTGTCTTGCCGGATGGATGCTGAAGCCTTGATACAGTGACCTCGATGGAGAAATTCTTCTTCTCTATGCTTGAGTCGAAGATCCTGGAGGTGCGGTCCGGCCCTTCTGTGACTGTGTTTCGGATGAATTCTGATATATCCTTGCGGACAAAGATATCCCATACCAGGACATCGGACAGCTCCGGTTTCTTAAGGCGAACAAGGTTTGCCAGATAACGGTTCAGGAAAACCACCCTGTGATCCTGGTCCGACACAGCCACCCCGGTGGGCAGGGCATCCAGAACCATGATCATCATGTCATCGTCCTCGACAATACTCTTCAGGAGGTCCTCATAGATGGCGACCTTCTCTTCCGGCGCCAGGTTCTGGGTCCTTCTGAGGGCTGCAGAGACAAAGTTCCTCATAATAGTCCTCCTTCGTCATACAGAAGGTATTCAAACAGGAGCTGGGGATTCATATTAAGGCTCTCGAAGTCAAACCATATACGGTTCAGGCTCCGGCACAGCTTCTCAAGCCTGCCTGCGGTGCTGAAGGCAGCCCCCGGAAGCGCACTCCTTGCCTGCTCTAGAAGCTTTTCCAGGAAGACCTTGACGGAGTCCCCTTTTATATCCTTAAGCTGCTCCTTGAGCTGGTTCTTCGCATCCTGGGATCTGGTGTCCGAGAGATAGTATGCAAGGAACTGGGATGCCAGACCTGAAAGAACCTCCACATCGGGGTCAAAGCTATCAAAGTAGCTGGAGATGGAGCTGTAGGTTCCGCTGTTCTCCCGGAAGATAAGGGAGAGCACTTTTCCATTTTCTTCAGCGGTGCGCTCCTTGAGAGGATAGCTCCTGAGCCTTGACCTGATGGTAGGAATAATCTCCCCGGTGCGGGATGAAAGGAAGATGAAGAAGCAGTTTGACGGAGGCTCCTCAAGAATCTTGAGCATGCTGTTCCTGGAGCTGTCGTTCATCTTCTCGGCATTCTCTATTATGACCACCTTGCGGCTTTCGGTGGTGCTGGTGTGGGCCCAGAATGTCACCTTCCTGATCTGGTTCACAGGGATTGTGGAAAGGTTCAGCTCCTTGGCCAGGTCGGCCGCATTCTCCACAATGCCATCCAGGACCTTGGGTTTTACAGGGGTGGAAAGGTTCTCGGGCTCTATTCCGCCAAGGGCCTCCTCCAGATATGCCAGAAGAGGCTGCACCTTCTTGAACTTGGTCTCCTTCTCGTCGTAGAAGACTGGGTCGAAGCGCCTTAGCAGCTTTCTTACGCTGCGGAGGAAAAGGTAACGGCTGTATATCTGGTCCTTGGCCTCCAGGAGCTGGCGGGCCACAGAAATCTCCTCCATAAAGTTGTCATAGCCTAAAAGAAGGGTGTCGCTCTGGATAAGGAGCTTCTGGCTGCGGCAGCTGGGACAGCGGCAGTTCCAGCTTCTGTCCCCGGTGCAGGTCAAGGAGCGGGCAAGCTCCAGTGCCAGGGTAAGCTTTCCTGCATACCTGGGTCCCTCTATAAGGATGGAACCAGGCAGCCTGCCCGAGGCAACCTGCTCCCTGAGGAGGTCCACTGTCTGCTTATGCCCTATTATATTCTCAAACATTCTTCTTTATCACTCCCGGCAGATCCTTCACCTTGTCAAGGTTGAAGTCCCCTATATTCAGCCCCTCCAGGAAATCCCTGGCATACTTGGCAACCACGCTCTCGTCCAGGAACGACATGCCTGCCTTGAACTTAAATCTGTAGATAAGGAAGACAACAATGAGAACTATGACAGAAGTCTCGAGAAGTCCCCAAAGAATGCCGAGAAGCCGGTCCAGGCTGTTCATCTTTATGGCCTCGATTGCATTGTGAAGCATCATCTCAAGCAGCTTTACAACAATGTAGGTGCCGATGAAAAGGATAAAGAATGCAATGAGAGGCCGGAAAGTGTCGCTTTTCACCATATCCTTCAGAAGGGCTGCCACCTGGCCCTGGAACATCAGGGCGGCAACAAGGCCCAGAATAAGGGCCGCCATGGACATGAACTCAGAGATGAAGCCTCTGATGAACCCCTTGATAACAAAAAATAATGCTACAAGCAAAAATAAAAGGTCTGCAAAATTCATATTCAATCCTTCTTTATAAGTGTGACAATTTGATACGCTATGGAGGCAGCCGAGTCCTTCTTGGCCATCTGGGCCATTTTGACACCAAGCTCCCTGCCTCTCTCTGTTCCCACAATGCTCTCTATCTCGGCCAGCAGGTCCTGGCTCTTGATTGTGTCGTCCATAAGGACGGCCGCAGCATTCTGCTCCTTGAAGTAAAGTGCATTCTTCACCTGGTCCCCTCTGGTGCCGCTGCCCCGCAGAGGAATCAGCAGGGCAGCCCTGCCTTCGGCAGAAAGCTCCCACAGGGAGCCGGCACCAGCCCGGGTGACAACCAGGGAAGCGGCGGCTATTACATCGGCTATCTCCTCCTTTATGAAAGGAATCTGCACATAGCCTGGCACATCGGGCTTTCCTATGGTGGACTGGGCCCCCACCTGGTGGGCAATGTAGTACTTTTCCGCCAGCTCTTTGCGGATATCCCAGATAAGCTGGTTTATCTCGCCGCTTCCCTGGCTTCCGCCGACCACGAAAATAAGGGGCTTCCTGTTGTCGAAGCCCAGGAATGCAAGGCCCCGGCCGGCGTCGCCATTATAGAACTGGCTACGCACCGGGTTCCCCACTACAACACATTTGTCCCTGAACTTGGGGAGATATTTACGGGTCTCCTCCACAGAAAGGAGTATCTTCTTGGAAAAGTTGGCATTGATCCTGGTGGCAAGACCAGGGGTGTAATCGGACTCGTGGGTGATTACCGGGATTCCTAAAAGCTTTCCAGCCAGCACCGGAGGAACGCTTACATATCCCCCTTTTGAAAATATTATTTGTGGATGTACTTTTAAAAGTATACAAAAAGCTTGCACTATTCCAAGTGTAATTTTAAAAATATCAACAAAATTTTTAAAGGAGAAGTAACGTCTCAGCTTGCCGGAAAGGATTCCCTTGAACTGGATTCCAGCCTCATCTATAAGTTTTTTCTCCATGCCCGAGGTGGAGCCTATCCAGATAAAGTCTTCCTTCTTGTAATTATATTTGGAGCAGAGAGCTTCTATGACAGAGATGCCTGGAAAAACATGTCCTGCTGTCCCTCCCCCAGTAAAACAGATTTTTCTACTCATGTGTCAATTTTACCCACTTTTCTGCTTTTTGTAAATCCTCAAAAAGCTCAATTTCTGCACCAAATACCCAGCCCTCGATTCCCTCGAAGCGTATCATGTACCAGTAATCCTGGCTGCCGTCAACAACCTCTTTGTCACCGGTCTTGGTGAATATCTCGAAGATATTGCCGTGCCACAGCATCTCAAGGGCCTTGGAGCCCTGGTCCGGGTTCTCCCGCACCCTCAGGTAATCCCCTTTCGGCGTGCCGTATGAGAAGCTGGTGACCAGATCTGATGTCAAAGGGAGCCTGATGTCCGGAAATTCTGCTTTGCGTGAGGCTTTTGAGCAGCTGGCAAGAGTAAGAAATATAGAAAAGATGAGTAAAATCTTTCTCATGTCTCCATACTAATTCAATTATTTAAACTTGACAACCGAAAGAACAGGAAACTATACTTGTCTTAATATGAACATCATCATCGGTCATTCCAACACAGACCTGGACTGTCTTGCATCAATGCTCACTGCCCAGAAGCTTTATCCAGGATACGAAATGGTCCTGAGCAACCTGCTCAACCCCCTTACAAGCAATGTGGTCTCCTTTTATATAACAAAGCTCTCGTTCAAGAAGCCGGAGGAGCTCAAGGAAGCGCAGATAGACAACCTGGTGGTTGTGGACACCAGGTCAACCATGAGGGTAAAGGAAATCTTTGCCAATATAAGCCATGTGAACGGCAGCATAACAATCTTTGACCATCATCCTGACGATGGCTTCGATATTCCTGGAGCACAGCTCAATTATGTGAAGAACGGGGCCAACACCTCCACCATGGTGCTGAAGCTTATGGAGAAAGGGATAAAGCTGGATGCCGACGAGGCCACCATAGCCCTCACAGGAATATTTTCCGACACCCAGAGCTTCACCATCGATGCGGTGACTTCCGATGATTTCAAGGCTGCATCATACCTTATAAGCCAGGGGGCCTCCATGAAACTGGCACGGTTCTTCCTGCAGCCCCTCAAGAACGACTATCAGATATCCTATTTCCATACCCTGCTGAACAACCTTGATTTCCACAATCTGAAGGGACATGAGGTGGGTGTCAGCTTTATGGAGCTTCCCAAGAAGGTCAACGGCCTTGCTGCTGTCGTGGAGCAGGTCTTCTCGGTGGAAAAGGCCGATGCCATATTCTCCATGTTCCATTTTCTGTCTGATGATTCAACATCCATAATTGCAAGGAGCAGGAAAAAAGCGGTTCCTGTGAATAAAATACTCTCTGCATGGGGCGGCGGCGGTCATGAGAAGGCAGCTTCTGCCACAATAAAGAAGACTGGTGACATGAATGTTCCTATGGCATTGAAGGGAGAACTGCTGAAGCTTCCTCCTGACCGGACTGCGGAAAGCATCATGACCAAGCCGGCCAAGTCCATACCTGTAAATGTGACTGTGGAAGAGGCAAAGAGACTTCTGGCAGAGATAGACCATACTGCGGCACCTGTTGTGGACAGCGATGACAGGGTTGTTGGCATGATGGGAAACAAGAATATCCGTAACGCAGAGAAAGCAAACAGCCTGGGCTCCCCTCTCAAGACCTACATGAATACAAAGGTGATATTGATAAAAGCATCAAACACAATGCGGGACATAGAACGGATATTCCTGGAGAACAAGTACAATCACATGCCTGTGGTGAATGATGACATGAGACTCGTTGGTATTATAACAAGAAAGGATTTCTTAAAGGCTATACACGAAGAGGACGAGCTTGCCGAGCTGCTTCAGACCCGCTGAAGTGCAAGTATTATATGGTGAGTCCTCCACTCCACCCCGTCATTGCCTATCAGTGATTCAAGAGCTTTTCTGATCTTTTCCCGGAGCTTGGGCTCCTGTGCAAGGGCATGGCCGTAGGTTCCAGGATTCTCATTGTCCAGCCAGTTGTCGATATCCTTCTGGGTTATGTAGCGTCTTTCGGCCAGATCCTTGGTATGGGAATGGACCAGGAAGCCGGCTCCGGCTGCCTCTGACACCAGATTCTCGCCGTTCCAGCCCATGATGGGGCTTTCCTCATACAGCCTGTTCTCCAGAGCAGCCAGCTTCCTGCGCTCTGTCTCCTTGAGATAAGGTGCCACAACCTGGGAAAGCCGGGTGCACTGGCTGGGGATGATCTCGGAAAGGACTGCGCTGCCGTTCTTCTCCAGCAGGGAATGAATCTGCTTGAAAACCTGTTTCTTGTCGGCTCTGGTGGCTGTGTTCCGCCCGATTATGCAGTCGAAGAGCATGCTGTGCTCTTTGGCGAAAGACTCCAGTGTTCCATGAATTGCCACAGGACGCTCGACTTCGGACAAGACAGAAGGATAGTTGGTAAAGTAATCCATGTCCGACTCCTTTTCCATAAGGACATAGACACCCCCCTCCGGGGTGCGGCGGGAGGCCTCCCAGGCCAGGAGTCCCTTGTCCCCTCCCGGGATGAGCACCTTGTGGTGCCGGAGCAGCTTTGCATTGGCGAAAAGCTCATCCCGGATGGAGGAAAGCACTGTGTTCTTCTCCCCTGCAGTCCTGCGGAACCAGGCGTTCTTGCTTTTATCGTCGGGGGAGAATGTAAGGATTTCCCCGGTGCTTTCCTCTGTATCCAGCTGGGCCTCCAACTGAACCTCCCGCCGTCTGGAAAGCTCCTTTGCTATCTCCCCCTCATAGCCTACATTGCTGGGGTTGTAGAAAACCTTTCCCTTGAGGCTTGACGGCAGATATTGCTGCGCCACCCAGTGGTCCTTGAAGGCATGGGGATATTTATACCCTTCTCCATGGCCGAAGCTCTCCTTGTCCCGGGAGGCATCCTTAAGATGGGAAGGAACTTCATACTGCTTCTCCTTCTGGACAAAATCCAGGGCATCGTAGTAGGCATATGTGGTGTTTGTCTTTTTACAGGATGTTATGTACAGAGCCGCATGGGAAAGGAAGAACTGTCCCTCCGGCATTCCCACCCGGTCAAAGGCCTCGGCATCTGCCACCACCACAGGAAGGCAATAAGGATCGGCCATTCCCACATCCTCGGCAGCCTGGATCATCATACGCCGGAAGATGAACTTGGGATCCTCTCCCCCGGCAATCATCCTTGCCATCCAGTAGAGGGCCGCATCAGGATCGCTGCCCCGGAGGGACTTTATGAAGGCGCTTATCATGTCGTAATGGTAGTCGCCCTCTTTATCGTAGAGGATAGCCTTTTTCTGGATGCTCTCCTCGGCAATCTCCAGGGTTATGTGTATCTCTGTCCCCTCCGGGGGCGGATAGGATTCAGGAGTGGTCTCCACAGCCAGCTGCAGGGCATTCAGAAGGCTCCGGGCATCTCCGTCTGCAATGGAGGCAAGATGCTCCAGGGCATCGTCATCAATAGTGACATTGAAACGGCCGTAGCCCCGCTCTTTGTCCGATATAGCCTTCAGGGCCGCCTTCTTAAGGTCATCCTTGGTCAGGGGCAGAAGCTGGAACACCCGGCTCCGGCTGACCAGGGCCGAGTTCACCTCGAAATAGGGATTCTCTGTGGTGGCGCCGATGAATATGAAGGTACCGTTCTCCACCCAGGGCAGCAAGGCATCCTGCTGGGCCTTGTTCCACCTGTGCACCTCGTCCACGAACAGTATGGTGCGCTTGCCGTAGAAGTCCCGCCTTTTCTTGGCCTCCTCTATGGCGTCCCGGATCTCCTTTACACCGGAGAGGACTGCATTTATCGATATGAAATAGCTTTTGGTGGTGTTGGCTATTATGCGGGCCAGTGTAGTCTTTCCTGTTCCCGGAGGGCCGTAGAAGATGAGGGAGGAGAGCTGGTCGGCCTGTATTGCACGGCGCAGCAGCCTTCCCTTGCCCACAATATGCTCCTGTCCGAAGAAATCGTCCAGGGTTTCGGGCCGCATTGCATCGGCCAGAGGACTTATGTTGTTCTTCCCTTCCTCAAACAGATCCATCAGCCTTCCATTACTTTTCTCAGCTGGTCCAGAGTCACAGACTCAAAGCTGTCTATCACCAGATCGGCCTTAGACAAATCCTGTCTGGTGGGATTTGTGGGATTCTGATATCCTAAGCACTTCATCCCTGCATTCTTGGCTGCCAACACGCCGTTGGCTGTATCCTCTATGACCATAGACTCTGCATGGGGTGTTCCCAGAAGATCTGCGGCATACAGGAAGATGTCGGGGGCAGGCTTTCCGTTCTTAAGCTCAAAGCCGCTTACCACCACATCAAAGTAGCGGCGGAAGCCCAGCTTATCCAATATTGCATCAATAACCATGGTGTGGGACGAACTGGCCAGAGCCAGGGGTATTCCTGCCCTCTTGAGGCTCTTTATCAGGCTTGCAACTCCTGAAGGAATATCGAAATGGTCCTGTTCCCGGAAGGCCTTGGCCCTCATTGCTGTATCGTAGGCTAAAAGCTCTTCCACCGGCTGCTTGAGATTATACCTTTCCTTCAGGGAGAGCCAGAACTTGTCCATGGCCAGCCCTGCATACTCAGGGAAGCCGTTCTCAGGGAAATCTATTCCCAGGCTTTTAAGAATGTCGACTTCAAAAGCCACATGCTGGGGCTCGCTGTTCACGATAACCCCGTCCATATCAAAGATAACCCCTTTCAGTTCCATTTCCAGATATCCATGAATGTATGAATTTTCTCGCAGTACTTGCAGATGAACTTATCCTCGGCAGTGCGGTAGAACTCGGCAGGAATACCCTCCCCCTGCTCGTGGTTCGAGATACAGTCGGGGTTGGAGCACTCGATATCGTCGAAGTTATAGATGGCAGGTGGCATAAGGAGCCTCAGCTTCTTGACCACATGCTTGTCCTTGATGATATTCACAGTACATCCAGGAGCCAGGGCCGCAAGGCGTTTCATGCTCTTGACACCGAACTCACCATGACCTGGCCGGAAAATGATTCCCTTCATCTGGTCAGGGTCCTTCCTGGATGCAGTAACCCACTCGCCTCCCTTTCCATAGAGCTTGAGAGTACGGATTATCCGTATAAGCTGATCCCTGATCTCGGTCTCTGTATGGCCCCGCAGGATATGGTCTATGACAAGGCCGTCGGCAATAGGCTTTACCCCTTCAGAGCAGTCCTTGATAGGGGCATTGGCATGGATAGGAAGTGAAACTATGAAATCTTCGGAATCCTCGTGGCTCTGAGGGACCTTCACCTCTCCCTTGAAATCATCTCCGATCTTACCGGAAATAAGGGCCAGCAGTATGATTCTTATTATCATGCCGTTGGCAGACTGCTGTTCCCATCCGTTAAGAGGTGTGGTATCCAGGAATGTAGGAATGGAAGGATAAACCTTGTGCCGTGGAAGAGGATGATAGAAGATAGTCCCTTCCGGCAGCTTGTCCATATATTCCCTCTGGAATGTTATGCTGTCCCTCAGCTGGTCCTGCTTCTTGAGGATAGCATCCCCCATCCGCTCCAGCTGTGGCCGGGTGAAGTACCATATCTTGGCCATCTTTCCAGATTTTATATATTCTTCGATAGATGAGAAGAAATTTACCTCGAAGCCGTTAGCCAGCATCTTGTTCACATAGAATTCCGGCATAGCCAGCTCAGGAGGGGCGATCAGATCGACCTTGACCTTCCTGAATATCTTAAGGCCGTCGGCCTTGGAATGCACTGTGCGGCCATGGTAAAGATCGCCAGCCAGGGCTATATGTATGCTGTCGGTGTTCCAGCCGTTGTGCTCCAGGAAGGTGAAATCGTCCAGAAGCTCCTGGGTGGGATGCTCGTGCTTGCCGTCCCCTGCATTTATGAATGCCGGGGTGGTGGCCAGACCGTTCCGCTCTGCATATCTGCGGCCGTTCTCCTCCAGCCAACGGCAGAGTCCCTCCTGCCTGCTCCGGACTATGAATATCTTGTTGTAGTAGCCCGACAGAGTGTTGAAGGTGTCGGCAAAGCTCTCCTGCTTGTTGATGGAGGAATGGGAAGTATCCAGGTTTGAGAGCTTGACCCGGTGGAATTCCGCAGCATTCTTGAAGGATTCCTTGGTGCGGGTGCTGTCCTCGATAAAGACCTCGTAGATACCGAAGTCGGGATCGTTTATACGGAACCTGTCCATTCCTGCTTTGTCGTCGGCCTTGATATAGCCCTTTAGCTCCCTTGCCTTCTGGAAAAGATACATTTTCTCGTCGAACGAGAAATCATCAATAACAGTAAAACTTCTACCTTTGAATGTGTTCATGTCTACATAATAAAACGCAAGGACTAAAAATTCAATAGTTGATTATTCCAGAAACTGTGAATACCGAAGGTTTGTCTCCATTCTTCTTATGGCTCAGGATCAGTCTGAAATAATCCAGCCGGATCACCAGCTCCTCGTCGAAGGAATCGGTTATCTCCTCCCCTATATCCCGCTTCCAGGTGAAACTGGCCTGGAGATACTCGAAATAGAGCCTGCACCCGGCAGTGACCACATCCCGGCAGTATCGGTCATCCTCTGTATACCACTGGTTCGAGAGGGAGAGCCTTATATAATCGGCATCGTAGACTATGCTCCCGGTATAATGCCTTTTTTCGGTGGTCTCCGATGTGTTGGAGAATACTGTATCGGCCCCATAGGAGGCTGACAAAGTGAAATCCCACAGATCGAGGGAAGCCTTCAGGGTAAGGTGCCGGGCAAAGTCGTTGTAGTAAAGATCCTTATAATCAGGCCTTCTGCTGTCGGTATACCACACGCAGGAGAGCTTCAAAGGCCTCCAAGGACGGAGCCATGCATCAACACCATACTTATATTGGGATGCAGGAACAGAACCTCCCGGGGCCAGATACTCTTCCGTGGTTCCTGCAAACATAAGATTGAGCTCGAACAGGCTCTTGTAGAAAAAGGTCACATAATCCCGGCTGAAGAAGCCCCGGTCCAAATAGCTACCCCAGCAGCAGCCGGCTGTAAGGGAGACCAGGAACCAATCCTTCTCGTAAATGCAGTTGAACAGCAGGTTCCACAGCTCGGCACCTCCATTGTTCTCAGGCTCCGAGAGATACCAGGAGGATGGGCTTGAGTACTCCTGGATATTGCTGTTCTCAAGGAGCAGACAAAAGGAGAAACTATTTATGGAGGCGCTTGCCATAAGGCCGCGGATGTACTGGTCCTCCCTATTTCCAAGGGAAAAACAGGTAAGACCAGCCACAGGCTTTACAAAAACTCCGTAGATGCCGCTCTCCCCTATACTTCTGTCCAGAACCAGCCTCGCCTGCTCGAAGAACACCTCTGATGTGGGGGAATAACCGCAGGGATTCATGGACTCGGTAAGGAGTCCCCTGGTCCTGAGACGGCCGAACCCGAACCAGGGAGTTATGAATGAAGCGGTGCAGAAATCCTTTTCCTCTGTTCTCTCAGAGACTGCACATACCTCCATGGTCTCTCCCTTTATATCCACCCGCCCTCTTATGACCTTCTCGGATGAACACTCCGACTTGACCTCAAAATCCACATCTGCCCGGCAGACAGAGGGGACAAAAAGCAATAAAAACAAGATACCTATACCTTTCATACAAGTATCTACAACAAAAAATGCATTTTTGATTTGACTTTTTAAAAAAAAATTTTCTATTGAAAATCAGCCCTTTTGAGATTAATATATTAGTAATGAATTTATATGTAATACAGGTTAAAACTGGAAAAGAAGATACATACATCAAACTGTGGGAGAGCAAGAAAGGGCACCTGCCCCTTAAGATAATCTGGCTCCGCAAGGAGCTTATGATCCGGAAGAACGGACATACCCACAAGGGGCTTAAGTCGGTTTTTCCAGGCTACCTTTTCCTGGAGGCAGAGAATATCGATCCCGACACCTTCCAGGAGTTCAGGCATATCCACTATTTCAGCCGTTTCCTTAAGGCAGATGAGATAATCTATCCCCTTCCCGAGGATGAGGCAAGGAAGATATACGACCTGGCAAAATATGGCCGGATACTAGGCCGCTCCAAGGTTATATACAACGAAGATGACAGAATTGTTGTAATTGATGGCCCTATGAAAGGTTTCGAGGGGCAGATTGTAAAGGTGGACAGACGGAAAAAGCGGGCAAAAATACGGCTTTCAATCCATAATAACGGATATATGATCGATTTGGGCTTTGAGGTTCTGGAAAACACAGACGAGGTGAAGAGCAATGTGGGATGATCTTAAGGACAGAGATTTAAACCTCAGGAATTCCCTCTACCTTTCCCTTTACAGGGCCTCCATATTCTGCGGCGAGATAAAGAATGTGCATATCCCGGAGAACCTGCCTGTGGGCTGCAGCGTCATATCCTACAGGGACCTGCCCCAGAAAGAATTTGATATCCTTGGCAGCAAGCTTCCCCTGCTCTGCGACAAATATGTAAACTATCAGGGGGAGCCTATTTTTATAATCGCAGCCAAGAGCCAGGCCGACGCAGAGGCGGTAGCCCGTCAGATTCAGGTGGAATACCAGCCCAGCACCCCTCTTTTCTTCGATGATGATTTAAAGGCAGCCCAGGTGGTGAAGGAGCGCAGCGAGACCTGGACCTATGATGACAGACAGATAGACCAGGACCAGGTGCTGACAGTTGAGACCCTGACCTGCGGCGATATCTACAAGCCTGTATACAACGATTCTATAGGTGTGGCCATCTATACGGAGCAGGAGGCTGTCTATGTATGCACCTCCACCCAGTGGCCCCATCATGTCCGCTCCACTGTGAGCAGCATACTTCACAAGCCGGAAGAAAACGTCAAGGTGAATGTACCCCAGATCGCATCTCCAATGGAGGGACGCCTCTGGTTCCCATCATACCTGGCTGCCCTTGCCGCATCGGTGGCGGCACTGCGTCCCGGAGAATCGGTACGCCTTATACTGACCAAGGAAGAGGTGCAGCAGTATATAGGGGCCCAGTATCCCTTCAAGATAAGGCATACTTCCATTGTGGACAAGAATACAGGCACAATACTGCAGTGCACTGTTGATCTGGCTATAAACGGCGGTGCCTATCCCCTCTTTGCCGACGAGATAATGGAGAATGCCCTTATAAGTGTAATGGGCCCATATAAGGTGAACAAGGTAATAATCAGGGAACAGCTGATCAAGACCAGCTACCCTCCTATGTTCTTTATTACAGGAAACAAATTCACCCAGATACTGGTGGGGATAGAAACCCATGTGAACAAGATAATCTCCCTTACAGAACAGTTCCCGGACGAATGGAGGGAGGAGAATATAGTGAGCACTTCAGCGAAAGCTGGAAACATAGTTATAGAAAAAGCAACCAAGAGTTCAGACTTTCAGCGGAAGTTCTCGGCCTTTGAGCTTGCTAAGCAGAACCGGCAGAAAGGAATAGGCACCGACCGCTACTACCGCGGCATAGGCCTTGCATTTGCAACATATAAAGCCACCAGCGGCTTCAGCGATAAGATATGCACCCCCTTCACCGGAAAGCTGATGCTGGACGACAACTGGCAGGTCTACTATTCAACTGCCACAGTACCCCAGAACTTCTTTGAATACACCCTGTGGAAGAAGGTGATCCACAAAATTACAGAGCTTGAGGAATCCAGCATCCATATGCTGCCCCATGATACAGATTCAAACGAGGATTCAATTCCCGATATTCTGGGTGAAATGACCAAAGGCCCTATCCAGCTTGTCCAGAAATGCAGCAGCAAGCTTCAGGAGCTGAGGGTAAGCACTCCTCTTCCGATTACTGTGGAGGAGAGCTATGACCCCACCTACGATATAAATGCTGCAGTCTGGGGAGCCGCCATTGTGGAGGTGTCGGTGGATATAATCACCTATAAGCCATCCATAAAGGGAATCTGGACATGCTTTGATGTAGGGGACACCATTGATGAGGATATCTCCAAGCGCTATCTTATGCAGCGCATAATAAACAGCCTTTACTGGTGCACAAGCCCCGGAGAGGAAGAGTCATCCTCCTGGAAGTTCGCCAACTTACCTATAAGCATAAGCCTTATCAACAGCAAGGGTGCCGATACTGTCAACTACTGCGGAGACATACCTTTCGGAATAATCCCATCGGCCTACTGCAATGCCATCAGCCAGGCTATAGGTAAAGTAATAACTGATATGCCTGTGACACCAGAGAAACTGTACCGTATGGTGGAGGAACAATGATAATCAGATTCATGCTGAACAATATGAAGAAGAACCTGGATGCAGATCCTGCCGACAAGCTTTCGGATGTGCTCAGGGAAGACTTCGGCCTCCTGTCGGTGAACAGCTGCTGCAACACAGGGCGCTGCGGAGGCTGCACTGTGCTCAAGGACAACATTCCTGTGCCTGCCTGCATGGTGCGCATGTTCTCGGTGCGGAACTCCAACATCCTGACCTACGAATATATTTCCACAACCAAGGAGTTTGAGACCATAACCAATGTCCTGAGAGCCATGGGCTGCAACTTCTGCGATTTCTGCAAGCACGGGAAGATGATCACTGTCTATTCCCTGGTCATGAATTCCACCCCTCTTTCGGACAAGGATATTTATGAGGCTCTTTCCGGGAATATCTGCAACTGCACCGATTTCCAATCCATGGCTGCAGGAATCAGGCTTGCCATAAACGCCATAAAGCGAGGTAAACGTGCTGAACGGAGATGATAAGAAAAAACTCATCTACTACACCCCGGACAACTTGAACGGGCTTATCAAGACCATGAACACCTGCAGGTCATACAGGCTCTGCTTCGATGACCTGAACAGCGTGGATATCCTGGACCGGTCGCCCCTCAAGACACCGCTTACAAAGGCGATATATCCTGGTTATATAACAGAGCTTTCCGCCCTGAAACGGAGCGAACGGTTCTTCGAGATAGGTCCGGAGATCAGGATAAACGAGCTTCTAAAGAAGGGAGCCACAGTGCTTCCCCCTATCCTTATCCGGGCCCTTACAGAATGCGGAAATCCTAATGTGCGCAACATCCTGACCATAGGAGGGCTTATCTGTGCCCCCAAGATCAGGAACAGCGTATTTGCCGCCCTCTCCATACTCAATGCCAAGGTGGAGATCATCTCCTACACCACAGCCAACCTCAGGTTCCTGGTGCCTATCCAGCAGCTTTTCAAGGAAGAAGGACTTTCCCTGCTCCCTGGAGAGATGATCATCAAAATAAGGATTCCATATGAGGAATATGATGTGGATTACTACAACGAGATACAGGACAAGGGGACTGTAATAACATTTGTAGGAACAGCCTCCACCTTCCGGGGCACCATATCTGTCTGCAAGTTTGCCATAGGCAACTGGGGCGACGACATCATCCGTGAGGTGGAGATTGAAAACGGCCTTGTGGAGCAGAAGCTTCCTATACCTGAAAAGATTATCGAGGGCTGGTCGGAAAAGTTTGCCAGCATGTTCACCGAGAAATATACCTCATTCTCCCCTTATGTCCAGAAATCCCTTATAAATATGTTCAACGAGTTCCTGAGCCGGCTGTGATTACTTTGCCAACAGCAGGGTAAAGCCCGGCACATAGGTGATTACAAAGACTGTAAGCAGCATGATAAGGAAGAAAGGAACCACTGCCCTGTATATCTTCTCCAGCGGCATACTGAAACGATAGCTTGCCAAGAAAAGATTGAGTCCTACCGGCGGGGTTATGTAGCCCAGCTCCAGGTTTGCCAGGAAGATTATGCCAAGATGGACAGGATGGATGCCGAAAACCTCTCCCAGAGGGATGATAAGGGGCACCACCACCATTATGGCGGAATAGATGTCCATGAAACAGCCCACCAGAAGCAGCGCAATGTTCAGGAGGAACAGGAAAAGAATCTTGGAATGGATGTGGATTGCAATCCAGTCTGCGAAGCGCTGGGGAATCTGCTCATCTATCATGTAGTAGGAAAGAACCTTTGCCATTCCCAGTATAATAAGGATTCCAGCAATTATAGGAACACTTTTCCGGGCTATGGTGAACAGATCCTTCCGATGAAGCTCCCTCTTGATCACAAACTCCACCAGCATAGTATAAAGCACTGCAACCGCTCCAGTCTCCACCAGTGTAGTGAGACCCGAGAAGTAAGAGAATATGATGATGAAGGGCAGCAGGATCTCCCAGAAGGAAGCGACAAAGCTTGAGACGCATTCAGAGGCTGTGGCCTTGACCCTTTTAACAGGGTGCTTCGAGATATAGATAAATCCTGTGATGATCAGGGACAGAACCAGAAGAAAACCCGGGATTATTCCGCCCAGGAACATAGCTTTGATGTCAAGCTGGGCAATTATACCGTAAAGAATCATAGGCAGGCTGGGCGGGAAAAGCAGTCCTATGCTGCCGGCCGAGCATAAGAGCCCGTTCCTGTACCGCTCCTCTATCCCGTTCTTTTCCAGGATAGCTGCAAGAAGACCGCCGATAGCCAGTATAGTTACACCGGATGCCCCTGTGAACACGGTGAAGAAAGCGCATATAACCACTGTGGCTATTATTATGCCGGCCGGCAGCCAGCCGAAGAAGGCGTTGAAAGTCCTGATAAGCCGGTCCCCTGCCTTGCTCTCCGACAGGATAAAGCCTGTAAGGGTGAACAGCGGTATGGCCGGCACTGTGTTGCCTATGAGCATGGTGTAGAATTCGTTGGCCGAGATCTCTGCATATGAGCCGGAGGCAGTGATAAGAATATAGGCTATTCCCCCCAGCACTGCAAAGATAGGAGCTCCCAGCACCCCAGATGCGATGAAGAGAAGGAGAAGCGGCAGCTTGAGAGCACCTGCCGATGCTACAGAGATATCAGAAAGGTTCCAGCACCAGGCGGGGACATCCCCGGCTATATCGCATATACAGTTGACCAGCGGCGACACAGATATCCACAGGGCAGCCGCAATGCCAGCAAGCAGGGCAATCAGACGCCCCCTGGAGACAGCTTTCTTCTGCACTTCCCGAATTATGACCAGGACAAAGCCCACCGGCATAATTGCATTTACAAGCCGCTGGCTTACAAACCCTATCTTGTCATCGTGGGTAAAGCCCATCTTGAGGAAAACAGAGGAGACAATAAAAAAGGCCCCGGAAACAAGAACCACAATAAAAAGGGAAAGAGCTTCTGCAAACTTCTTTCCCTTTTCAGGAAGAAACTTGCCGCAGAACTCTATCTTCATGTGACGATCGGTAAAAGAATTGACCGAAGCTCCCAGCAGAGTGAGCCAGAGAACTATATGTCTGGTATATTCATAGCCACCCTTCAGCCCTGTTCCCAACAGCTTGCGGATGATGATCTCCACAGAGGGAATACCAGCCAGAAGGACTATGAGAAAAGCAGAAATGTAAATCTCAAACAGCGGTTTATTTCTTTCTGTACTCATTTACTATAGCAATTATCTTATCATAAAGATCCCTGGAGATAAGCTCTCTGGAGAAAGCATCGCTGCCATCGGAGCTCAGCTTAAGCCATTCCTGGGCAACGGAGTCGGAAACCTCATGAACCTGCAGGCCGTTCTTCTTCATAACCTCCACAGCCTTTGCCTCGTCCACCTTGATTATATCATAGAACTCCCCTGCTATCTCGGCAGTCCGCTGCTTAAGCGCATCTCTGTATTTGACAGGAACACGGTTCCAGGCCTTCTTCTCCACAATAAAAGCACAGTATACTGGTGCAATCTTAAAAGCACACATATTGGGCGCTGTCTTGGCAACCCCCATAGAGGAAGCGGCCAGAGGTGTCAAATAGGTTGCATCGATCATGCCGCTGTAAAGGGATGCCACCAGGTCGTTGAAGGAAAGAGGAATAGCCCTGAATCCCAGCTCGGTCCAGATTTTGCTTATCCTGCTGTCATTGTCTATGGCAATCTTCTCCTTCTTAAGGTCGGCAGGACTTACTACAGGATCCCGGCTGAAGAAGTTGACCCAGCCTGTCATGGCCCAGCCCAGGGTCACAAACCCCTGCTTGTCCAGAACCTGCTCAAAATCGGATTTCACCTTGTCAAACACATAGTCAAGCTCATCATCATCCTTAACAATATATGGCAGGCAGAGGGCAAAAGTGTCGGAAGCAATCTCCTTCATACCCTGGGCTGTGATGGCGCAGGCATTGAGGCCTCCCACCTTCATGGCCCTTATCATATTGTCCTCGTCCCCCACTGTGCCGCCGAGATAAAGCTTGAGCTGGACCTCGCCGTTCGTGATGCTCTTCCATTCCGAGGCGATCTCCTTCAGCTTTATATCCCACAGAGAACCGGCTGGCGCAATGGTGCCAAGCTTTATGACAGTTCCTGCATAAGAAGAGATAAGTGAACAGAACAAGAAAAGAAAGACAAACAGTTTTTTCATTTAATCACCTCAAAATCCAAACAAGAAATAATCATCCCGATTCTCTAAAAGCCAGGCCGCCTTCTGCTGGCTTATTATGTTGGCCAGCCGGTTTTCCTTAACGCTTTCCACATCACGCTCCAGCACCGACTCAAGCACTGCTGTGAACTCGTCGTAGCCCTCCTGGCTCTGCTTCTTGGTGCATATTGTGCTGGCATAGGAGACATGGATGGAAACCAGCCTGTCGCCTGAAAGCTCCACACCGTGCTTATAGTGGTAAAGGGCCTTCTCCATGCTGCCGCCCATCCCTTCCGGCATAGAGGCATAATACTGCATCATGATCTCGTCCAGCATGCCGTTGCCGAAGTCGGGGTCCAGCTCCAGGGCCTTGAACAGCATTTTGATCGCACCATCCCGGTCGGCGGCGAAATTTGGGTCAAGAACATCAACCGAGACGCCGGCAAGCACTGCCGCCCCGCCCCAGTAAAGGTCTGCCGCATCCTCCTTCTTGAATCCGGCGAAGGCTGTATCGTAATCAGAGCTGGCAAAGGCGGCTTTAAAGCCCTTATGCTTGAGCTCGAGGGAATCCATTATGTAATCGTAGCCCCGGCGGTAGTGCTTCTTTGCCCTGCCGTAAAGCTGCTTCTGGGTCTCCCACTCCTCGTAGGGGAGCATAGCCCCCTTCCCCTGGAGCCAGACGTTGGCATACATGACATACATGCTGCCGGCGGTGGATCTGATATTGCTGTTGTCCGGTGCTGTGGCGGCCAGCATATCCATCATCTTGAGAATTACAGGGAAAGCCTCTCCCACCAGTACAGGATCGTTGTCCTCCATGAACACAGCAGCTGCATCACCTGACATATTCTTGGCCATGGAGTTCACAGCCATCTTCTTGACAGAACAGGAGGATAAAAGGGCTATTACAGCCAGAATTGTCAATAAATGTCTAACTTTCATCTTTCTCTTCCTTCAGTTTCCTGGTAACAAGGGTATCAAAGGCATTGGCAAACTGGTAGAGCTCCTTCTTGCCGAAGCTGGAGACCTCCTCAGTCTTAAGGCCGTTCTGGGCCAGCTCCAGCATATAGTTGCGGATCGACACCCGCTCCCTGATGTTTTCGGCTGTATACTGGGTACCCCGGTCGTTGACCACAGCCACCTTCCTCTCAACCAGGCGCTGGGCCAGTAGAATATCCCGGGTAACTGCAATATCCCGTTCTGTGGCATGATCCACTATGTAGTCGTCGGCCTTATCCTTTCCCTCTTCAACTATTATATCATGAGTATAGGCATTTATACTATGCGGAATTTTATGGTTTGCCACAAAAAAAGAGGGGCTTTTAGTCCGCTCTGCAGCTTTTATTATTATCTCCCTTACCTGTGAGGGGCAGGAATCGCAGTCCACAAAAAGCTTCATAATGGCATCGCCGCCTTATAGAGCACCAGGTCCGGGCTCCCTGCGATTGTGTATGCACCGGCGGCAGAAGGAACCAGAACAGCCATTCCAGACTCCAACTCCAGGGAGAAGCTGCTGTTTTCAATCTTGCCGGCACCGGAATAGACAAACAGGATTTCCAGGCTGTGCTCCAATGGCCCGGCATAGGTCCTGCCCTTTGTGACTATTGATGAGAAACAGAACTCATTCCAGCCTGGGGAATAAATCTTCTCAAGCCCCTTCTCCACCGGTTCCACACAGACCTTGGAGCCATGGACAAACTTCATTATGGTGAAAAGCTCAAGCACATCTATGAACTTCTCGGTCAAACCACCCCGTATTGTGTTGTCCGAAGAGGACATAACCTCGAAGCAGAGGCCGTCCACATAGGAATGGAGCTGTCCTTCGTCAATGGACATGCTTTCTCCAGGATTCAGCCTGATGCAGTTGAGGAAGAGAGGGGCAAAGACACACCTGTCCCCGGGGAAATCGTAAAGGAGCTTACGGAAGATGAACTGCTCCACCTCGCCCATGCCGGAGGCTGTGGTCTCAAGCTCACGGAGCATTGCCTTGCGGAGAGTCTGGTCCATGGAAAGGAGACGGGTGAAGAATTTTTTATAGAAATCTTCCTCGGTGGAATAGCGGAAATCTACAAATGCATTGCCACTGAATGGAAAGAACTTTTTAAAGTTTACTTTAATTTCTTCTATATTTCTAAAACCTTTCAAAGCATAGAATGTAGTAATCGCACAAATCATCTCCCTTTTATGGTTAGGATCTTTATAGACACGGGTAAAGTGATCCATGGGAATATGATTCCGCTCTTCCCTTGCAAAGCCGGCCTCAGCTGTCTCTGAATCGGGATGGGCCTGGATAGACAGAGGCTTGTCGGCGGCCAGAACCTTGAACAGGAACGGAAGGGAGCCGAACTGCTGAAGGCAGCGTTTTCCCAGAGCCCCCTCTGGATTGCCGGAGATAAAATCAGATACAGATATCCTCTTCCCTTCCACATCTATGAAGGACATGCCGTTGGGATGACACCCCATCCAGATCTCTGCCAGAGGCTTTCCATCGGCAGGCAGACCTGTCAGAGCCTGTATCCTGGTACAGGAACCCCATGCATAATGTTTCTGGGCTGGAATTAAATGATAGAATCGGCTGTATTCAAATCTATCCATATCATTATAATATATAAAATCTTTAAATATTTCAATCTTTGTGTTATAATATAGGCATGACTGAATTTGTCCATTTACATAATCATACAGACTACTCGCTCCTGGACGGAGCAATGAAGATAGGCGACATGGTCTCCAAGGCAAAGAAGCTGGGAATGACCTCCATAGCCATCACAGACCACGGAAATATGTTCGGCGCCCTGAACTTCTACGAAAAGTGCAGAGAAAACGAGATAAAACCTATTGTAGGATGTGAATTCTACATGGCAGAGGGCTCCCGCAAGATAAAGAGCGGCACTGAGTTTGGAAACAAATACTACCACCTGATTCTTCTGGCCAAGGATAATACCGGCTACAGAAACCTGATGAAGCTTAACTCCACAGCCTATATCGACGGCTATTACTACAAGCCGAGAATCGACTTTGAGGTGCTGGAGCAGTATCACGAGGGGCTGGTGTGCTCCAGTGCCTGCATTGCCGGTGTCGTCCCCAAGCTGATAATCAACGACAAGCTGGATGAGGCGGCCGCCATGGCCATGAGGTTCAACGATATCTTCGGGAAAGGCAACTACTTCCTGGAGCTTCAGGATCACGGCATCCCGGATGAGAAGAAATCCAACAAAGGCCTTATAGAGATATCCAGAAAGACAGGAATTCCCCTGATTGCCACCAACGACATCCACTACCTGAACAGGGAGCATGCCTCTGCCCAGGAGATTCTGATCTGCATAGGCACCCAGAAGACTATAAATGATCCTGACCGCATGACCTTCTACAACGACGAGTTCTACATGAAGAGCCCGGATGAGATGGCTGCCCTTTTCCCCTATGCCCCGGAGGCTATAAGCAACACCAAGCTTGTAGAGGAGATGTGCAACCTTGAGATAGATTTCCCAGGTCCAAAGTTCCCTATATTCGAGATACCCAGCGAGTTCCCCACCCAGGCAGACTACCTGCGGCATCTGACCTACGAGGGGCTTAAGAAGCGGTATAAGGAGATCACCCCAGAGATAAAGGAACGGGTTGAATACGAGCTCAATACTATAATAGATCTTAAGTTTCCAGGCTATTTCCTGATTGTGGCAGACTTCATCAACTGGGCCAAGGATCATGGCATTCCTGTAGGCCCCGGCCGGGGATCAGGAGCAGGTTCTATTGTGGCCTACTGCATGAAGATAACAGATATAGACCCGCTAAAGTATGATCTTCTGTTTGAACGGTTCCTGAATAAGGACAGAGTTTCACTGCCAGACTTTGATGTGGACTTTGCCAACGAGGGACGGCAGCAGGTAATTGACTATGTCACAAGGAAATATGGAGCTGAAAAAGTAGGTCAGATAATAACCTTCGGAACACTTAAGGCAAAGGCTGTGCTCAAGGATGTGGCCCGGGTTCTGGAGATTCCATTTGCCGAAGCCAATGATATAGTCAGGCCTATCCCTAACCAGACCCATAAAAAGGCTACCTTGGCTTCTATGCTGGGAGAGGTGGACAAGTTCAAAGAAGACCCTGAGCTCAGCAAAAAAGTTGAGCTGGTGGGAATACCGGAGCTTATTGCCATCAAGGAGAAAGGGGGCATATACGAGAAGCTATTCAGGGAATGCAAATACCTTGAGAATATGGCCCGCCATGCGTCACTTCATGCGGCCGGCATAGTAATCGGCGAGAAAGAGCTTTCTGAATATGTTCCTCTCTTCAAAGGGACAAAGGAAGACAAGGCAAACAGCATTGCCACCCAGTACACCATGGATAAGATCGAGAACTGCGGCCTTGTGAAGATGGACTTCCTTGGACTTAAGACCCTTGATGTGATCAAGCACTGCCAGGAGCTTATACGCAAGAAGGAAAAAGACTTTGATGCCAGCGCCATCCCTATGGATGACAAGAAGACCTATACTATGCTGAGCGCAGGAAAGAGCACAGCTGTGTTCCAGTTTGAAAGCATAGGTATGCAGAAAGTCCTGAAGGATGCGAAACCTACCTCCATAGAGGACCTTATTGCCCTGAATGCCCTGTTCCGGCCAGGTCCTATACAGTACATTCCCCAGTTCTGCAACTGCAAGCACGGCAAAGAGCCGATCCATTACCCTCATCCCAATCTGGAGCCGCTGCTCAAGAACACCTATGGTGTAATTGTCTATCAGGAGCAGGTAATGAAGGTAGCCCAGATAGTAGGAGGGTTCTCCCTGGGCGAAGCCGATATACTCAGGCGCAATATGTCCAAGAAGAAGGAGGATAAGCTGCGGGCCCAGAAAGCCAAGTTTATGGAAGGGGCCAAAAGCAGGGGATACTCTGTAGAAGTTGCTGAAAATATTTTCGCGATTCTGGAAAAATTTGCAGGATACGGCTTCAACAAGAGCCATGCGGCAGCCTATTCTGTGGTGGCATACCGGACTGCTTACCTCAAATGCCACTACCCTGCCGAGTTCATGGCAGCCAACCTGACCAACGAGATCGGCAACCCTGACCATTTCAAGATGTATCTGGACGAGACCAAGGCCATGAAGCTCAAGGTGCTTCCACCTACTATAAATGTGTCTGAGAAGTTCTTTACAGTCAACAAAGGAAATATCGTCTACGGCATCCAGGGAATCAAGGATACCGGCGATGCTGTTGTGGACGAGGTTGTCAGAGTCCGCAACGAAGGGGGCCCTTTCAAGAGCTTCGACGACTTCCTCAAGCGGGTGGACCTGCGTGTCCTGAACAAGCGGGTTGTGGACTCGCTTATAAAGGCAGGGGTCTTTGACGAGCTGGAGCCCAACAGAGCAAAGCTGGCCTACAATGCAGAACGGCTTATAGATTTCTATTCTGCAGAGCAGGAGAAGGAGAAGATGGGAATGATATCCCTCTTCGGCGATGATGATGTGGCTATGCAGCCCACGGCTATGGAAGAGGTTCCGGACTGGGACATGAAGGAGAAGCTGGCCTTTGAGAAGGATCGGCTTGGCTTCTATGTGTCGGGACATCCCCTGGACAAGTATAAAAGAATCTACCAGAAGTATGTGACACTCCCTATGAACGACCTTGCCAATGCGAACCCGGACAGGAATTATGTAATAATCGGCCTGGTCAAGAATATCAAGAATTTCCTGACCAAGAAAAACAAGTCCATGGGGGTTGTGACCATAGAGACCTTTGACGGCGACCTTGACATTGTGTTCTTTGAGAAGCAATGGAAGGATTACCTGCCCCTTTTAGCCGAGGATAAGACAATGGCCTTCTTCGGTCAGGTTGACAAGAGGAATCCAGATTCTCCGCAGCTCCGAGGCAATGAGGTGAAGGAGATTGATGACCTGGCGAAGAGCCAGACGGGACACAGCCAGGTTCATATAGTTCTTCAGGAGCCGTTCACCGAAGCCCAGCTGGAGAATCTAAGGGAATTTATGCTTGACCACGAGGGTGGCTGCTCTGTATTTTTACACATAAAAGGAACCGGGAAAGAGACTGTGGTGCATGCAAACCATCAGATCAAGGTCAAAAGCGATTTTAATGTGCCGGAGGAATCGGAACTCTGGCAGTTCATAACAGATATCTGGAAGGAATAAGGGAGGCTCTTGTGAAGCTATTGGAAGTTCTTGCGTTTATTTTCTCGCTCTATACTATGCTCATCATTGTAGATATTATTCTCAAATGGATATACACAGGTCCAAAGGGAAGAGGAACCAGGATGATATCCCAGCTGACTGATCCGTTCCTGAACTTCTTCCGCCGGCTCCGCATCTCCCGCATAGGATATATCGACATATCTCCCCTGCTGGCTGTGCTTACACTCTCCATCATCAACCAGATACTGGGACGGATCCGGGAAATGGGAAACATAACCTTCTGGGCTATAATAGCAATCATCATATCATCCATCTGGAATGTTATAATGACACTGCTTCTTGCAGTGCTGGTAGTGGCTGTAGTGCGGTACCTGTTCCTGATGTTCACCACCAACAAGATGAACTCCTTCGCCAATGCCTGTGACCCTTTCTTCATCCCGCTCTCCAGCAGGGTCGCATCATTCTTCATAAAGAACGCATCATCCAGCTATCAGCTTAACTTGATAATCTCCATCATAGTTCTTACTGTATTCCTTACTGCAGGCAGCTTCGGAATCACCTGGCTGACCAACCTTCTCTCAGGACTGTGATGGCTACTCTTGAGTCTCTGAAAGGTGTGGGTCAGGCTTCCCTCAAGGAGCTTAAAGGGGCCGGCATTGCCACCCTGGATGACCTGATGGGATACTTCCCCCGGGATTACGAATTCCGGGACAAGCTGGTGCATTTCAAGGATGGATTCACCTTCGGAGCCCAGCAGGTGAAGATAAACACAATATGCACTGTGACCGGACAGGAATACTTCGGCCAAACCTTCAAGCAGACCCTCAAGATAACTGTCTCTGACGGCACCGGATATGCCTCTTTGATATGCTTTGGCCGTAATTTCTTGGCCAACACCCTCAAGGTGGGCAGGAAAATATTCCTTTCCGGCGTGTTCCAGGTGCGGTTCGGGGAGCTTCAGAGCTCAAACTTCGATTACGAGTTCTGGTCCGAAAATCCTCAGTTCTTCGGCAAGATTCTCCCCATCTACCCTCTTTCCGGCAAGCTTACCCAGAACTTCCTGCGGAAAAGCGTCATGCAGGCCTATACCCTCCAGGGACAGTACGAGGAGAATGTCATTCCCGAGAAGCTGAGGCAGCTCAATGGACTTATGGACAGAAAGGATGCCATACGCAACATCCACTTCCCGGAAAGCAAGGAGAAGCTTGAGGATGCAATCCGCACTCTGAAATATGAGGAGATTCTCCTTTTTGAGCAGAATATCAAGGAAGCAGTGAAGAAGCGGAAGGTGGTGAAAAAGCGCACTGTCAAGCTTCCCCGGGAGCTGCAGCGGAAAGTGGCCGCCAGCCTGCCCTTCCAGCTTACCCACGACCAGATAGAGGTTATAGACCAGATTTATGCCGATTCCAATCTGGATGAGAGCATTTCCCGGATTATCCAGGGGGATGTGGGCTGTGGAAAGACCCTTATAGGATTCCTGTCGGCCCTGCCCTATATCGAGGCGGGAATGCAGACCGCCTTCATTGCTCCCACCGAGCTTCTTGCCGAGCAGCATGTGAAGACAGCCTCCCGCATATTCGAAGGAACCGGAGTGCGCCTTGCATTCCTTTCGGGTAAGCTTACCGGCAAGAAGCGGGAGCTGCTGCTGGAGGCGCTGGCCAAGGGAGAGATTGATATGCTGATAGGCACCCATGCAGTGCTCTCCAGCAATGTGGTGTTCAAGGACCTGGAGTTTGCAATTATAGACGAGCAGCAGCGCTTCGGGGTAATACAGAGGTCTGCACTTCTTGAGAAAGGGCGCCAGATCGATTACATAATGATGTCGGCCACCCCTATTCCCCGCTCCCTGGAGATGGCGTTCTTCGGCGAGCTTAAGATCTCTACAGTACGCACCATGCCTCCGGGAAGAAAGCCTGTGATAACCTATACTGTGAAGGAAGGAAACGAGGAGAAGATCTACACCTGGGTCCGGAAAGAGCTGGCCATGGGACACCAGGCCTACTTTGTCTACCCTCTTATAGACGAATCTGAGAAGATGAACCTGAAGAACGCCAGCCAGATGCACGAAACCCTGAGCAAAGAAGTTTTCCCTGACTATAAGTGCGCCCTTATCCACTCCAAGATGAAGGAGGAGGACAAAGAGCAGATAATGACAGACTTTGCAGCCGGCAGAATACAGATTCTTATAGCCACCAGCGTGGTGGAGGTGGGTGTGGATGTAAAGACAGCCACCTGCATGGTGATTGAGCACGCCGAGCGTTTCGGCCTTTCATCCCTCCACCAGCTGCGGGGCCGCGTGGGGCGCTCCGAGCTCCAGGCATACACCTTCCTGGTGTTCAGCAACGAGCTTACCGACCATGCCAAGGAGCGCCTGCGTATAATGAAGGAGACCAACGACGGCTTTGAGATTGCAGAGCGTGATCTGAAGCTCCGCGGCCCCGGGGATATAGCCGGGGTGGATCAGTCCGGCTTTATGAACTTCCGTCTGGCCGATATCTTCGAGGATATTGATTTAGTAAAGAGAATCAGAAAAGATCTGGAAAACCTTTAAAGCAGTATATTTTTCCCAGTAAGCTTCTTGACTGCATCAAGCAGTGCATTATGCTCTTTTTCCGTAAAAGCTCTGTAAGAGGAGGCAGTTTTCTTTGCATATTTAAGATTCAGATTCCCCGGTGTACCTGTGGAAGTCCGTTTCTTAAGAGCTGCAACTGGATCCTCGTTCTTAAGCTTATCCAGATTGAGCCCCACCTCCTTATATGCATCCCGGAAGCTCTTTCCAGAGGCCACAAGGCGCAGTGCCTCGTCGGTGGCAAAGATATCGGGAGTAAAGCCCTCTTTAAGCTTGGTCTTGTTCACCTGAAGCTCATCCACAGTAAGCTTGGCCACAAGTGTGCTCATATAGGCTGTATCCATAATCTTTATAAACAGCTCCTTGGTCTCCTGGAAATCCCGGTTATAGCCGGTAGGAAGAGCACGCACCACATTCTTCATTCCCATGCAGAGTCCCGATACAGATGCAGCTTTTCCACGGAGGAGCTCAAGGCCGTCCGGATTCTTCTTCTGAGGCATTATGCTGCTTCCGGAGCACAGGGAGGCAGGAAGTGAGAAATAGCCGAATTCAGGCATGGAGAAGATGATCAGATCCTGGGCCATCTTGCTGAAGGTCAGGGTCATCTGCTCAAGGGCATCGGCAATCATGGACTCTATCTTGCCCCGTGAATTGTTGGCATAGAGCACATTGTTCTGGATACCTGCAAAGCCCAGGAGGGATGCGGTAAGCTCCCGGTTCAAAGGGAGAGGCACGCCGTAGCTTGCGGCAGAGCCCAGGGGGCAGCGGTTATTAAGGTCATAGGCTGCCTTCAGGAATGCGATGTCATCCAGCAGCTCCTCGGCAAAAGCAGCACCCCACAGCCCCACAGAGGATGGCATTGCAATCTGCATATGAGTGCGGCCCGGCATTGGAACATTTTTATACTTTTCTGCAAAAGCAGTAAGGGCATCCACCAGCTCAACAGCCTTATCCAGAATCTGAAGCAGCCGTGTCTTTGCATAGAACCGGGTGGCTGTAAGCACCTGGTCGTTCCTGGAACGGCCGGTGTGCACCTTCTTGCCTGCATCCCCAAGCTTTGCAGTAAGATAGCCTTCTATTGCAGTATGACAATCCTCGTCCGAAAGCTTGATCTCGAACTTTCCTTCCCTGTCCAGCTTGATTATTTCAAGGAGAGCTCCTTTAAGGGCTTTGAACTCAGCTTTTGTAAGGACCCCGATTTCAGAAAGCATCTGTATATGGGCAATGCTGCAGAGGCAGTCTGACACCACCAGATTCTTGTCGAGAATATAATCGTTTCCAACAGTGAACTTCTCCAGAAGCTCATTCAAATCATAGTTTTTAAACCACAGTTTAGCCATGTCAAAATCCTTATATCAAAGCTTTATCCGTTTTTTCCCAATCAGCTGGAATGGAAGCTCAAAACTCTTAAGATATGGGGAACTGGTCTTGCAGAAAAGAGTTCCCTGGAAGTCAAAGCGCACATCCTGCTCGCTTAAGACAAGGCCATAGGCCTCGGATACCATGCTGCTGGTCCTGAGGGCTATGTTGAGGGGTATGTCGCTTTTCTGGGCCGGTCTGACAAGTATCTGGCGCCGGGTGTTTCCCACTGCCCACTTTGTGTTGTTTATGACAAGGGAATAATCCACCCTTTCCAGATGGATATCAAAGCCATTTTTATTCTGAATGGAAGCTGTGACGGCAAATACCACCTGATTAGGCTCCATAGATGTAAGCTGGATGGAATCCAGGTTCACCACAGGTTTCTTAAGCATAGGCAGCTCGCCGGTGGCCACAACAGAATTGTTTGATTTTCCGAATATAGGAAGCTTGAAATTGCAATCGGCAGTCACAGTATAAGGAACCACATCTATCCGCTGCAGCGAAGGATGCTTCTCGTACAGTTCCTGGAACGGTATGGAGAATGGAATCTGAATTTCCTCCACCTTGTCAGGGGCAATCTTGCCACCTTCCGGCAGCGTCTCGGTCTTATAAAGAATCTCACCCAGCTTCAAGCTCCAGGTCACCTGAGGATAATCGATGGAGATGGAGTTGAGGTTGTTCACCTTAATGGAGAGTATCCCCTCTATGGAGTCAAAAGTAAGGGAGGTGATCTCAAGCCCTTCTGTTGTGACATCAGGCTTATTGAAGATAGACTGGATAGGGTTCTTTACAGCAGCCATGCCTGTCTGACAGATTAAAAAGAGAAGTATAGATATAAATAAAACAAGAGCTTTTTTCCTGAGCATCATCCCTTCTTTCTTATAATATATCCTTTTTTCAGCTTTTTGTCTGTCTTTATATAAGCAATTTTACCATGATCTGTCTTTGGGACCACCTGCATATCCTCATCCAGAAGTGTAAAGCCTTCATCCTTGAGGTAAAGGAGATCTGGCCCTATATATTCAATGCTGTCAGAGGCAAGTATCTGGTTCTTCACATCAAGACGGTATATTCCCTCCCCTGCGCTCTCCTCCACACTGCCCAGGAACTGGGCCTCGGACATATAGGACTTGAAGGTGGGCATCTCAATCTCATCCTTTCCATAATAGAAACCGGTGGAAAATTCCCGGTGGCTCACTTTGAAAATCTCATCCACGTATGGCTGGGGATCCTCTTTGGAAACACCCTCTATATAGTCCAGCTGCTTCCGGTAGGCCCGGGTTATAACTGCTGTATAATATATGGACTTCATCCGTCCTTCTATTTTTATGGAGTCGACTCCTGCATCCTTAAGCTCCTTGAGATGTCCTATCATGCAGAGATCTTTGGATGAGAGGATAGATGTAAAGTTCTCTCCCTGCACTACAGGGAAGTATTCACCGGGCCTCTCCGACTCCTCCAGAACACGGTACTGCCAGCGGCAGGAATGGGCACAGTCCCCCTGGTTTGCGCTGCGGTCTGCAAGATACTTGCTTAAGAAGCAGCGTCCTGAATAGGCCAGGCACATGGCACCATGGGCAAAGACCTCGATCTCCAGATCCGGCACATTATTCTTTATGGCCTCTATCTCTTTAAGGGAGAGCTCCCGCCCCAGCACTATCCGCTTTATACCCATGTCATGGTACATCTTGGCAGCCTCGGTGTTGACACAGTTGGCCTGGGTGCTGAGATGAATCTCTTTGTCCGGGAAATTCTTCTTAAGGAAACCTAATATGCCGATATCGCTGACTATAAAGCCATCCAGCGGATACTTATGTATATAGTCCGATTCCTTCTCAAGGGTCTCGATATCTGAATCATGGAAGTAAATATTAAGTGCAGTGTAGAGCTTTTTATTGCCCTTCACCCTGCGGATTGCCTCGTATTCATCGGCAGAGAAATTGTCTGCCTTGGCCCTGAGGGAAAAGTTCTTTATACCGATATAGGCAGCATCGGCCCCATATTCATAGGCATAGTAGAGTTTTTCTATATTTCCGGCCGGGGATAAGAGTTCCATTCTTCAATGGTATAATTTTTTCAGCCAACTGTAAAGTGTATCTCCCCAGCCATAATTCATACCAAAGCCATGATCCCCGGTCTCCCTCAGGATAAACACATGTTCCACCCCGGCCTGGGTCAAAGCCTGGTCTAAATCCACGCTGTTGCGGTAATCCACAGTATTGTCATCCTTGCAGGCCAGCAGGAACACAGGTGGCATTTCGCTGGTCATCTGGCACTCCATGGAGAACTGGTGCTTAACCTCATCCGATGCGCTCCGGCCCAACAGGCTTATCTGAGACCAGTGGTGGGCATAGGGTTTTTCCATAGAGACCACAGGATAGACAGGAATTACAAAGTCGGGCTTGAGGCTAACTTTGGGATAAATACCCAGCTCCTTCAAGAAGTTCTGGTTTCCGAAGGCGCCAGCCATAGTGACCAGATGACCACCGGCGGAAAACCCGATAGCCCCCACCCTGTCCGGATCAATGTCATATGCGGCTGCATTTTCCCGCACCATCTGAATAGTACGCTGGAAATCCTGTATCATGGCAGGATGATGGTAGCCATCCATGGCCACCCGATATTTGAGGACAAAAGCATGGTAACCACGCTCTGTGAACCAGGCAGCCACATCATGACCTTCGGTCTTCATGCTCCGGTGATGATAGCTTCCTCCATGGCATATTATGACAGCAGCATGGGTATCTATCTCCTTCTCCGGTGCATATACATAAAAGCTAGAACGTTCACTCCGCATGGAATGAACGTTCTTCCAGAGATATACCCTCTCCTGGCCCCACACAGTGGTCAAGGCCAGGAAGAAGATAACTGCAAGGCAGGTGATCCGCCTCATTTTACAATTCCAATAATAATTTTCTGTCCCTTTCTGCTGATCTGGAACATCTTCTTGCTGGATTTATCATTCAGAGCACTATAGAACTCTGCCATGTTGGTGACAGGCTTGTCGTTGATCTCCTGAATGACATCGCCAGGCTTAAGGTTTGCCTGTTCTGCAGCTGTACCCTGAGATACTGCCACAATCATGACTCCCTTGATATCGCCAAGCTCGCCCTTTGTCCGCATCTTCTCATCAATATTAATAGCGAGGAAGCCTGGGTAGATATCCCGGTTGGCCTGTACCTTCTCCTCCTCGTCCCGGGCCTCGAGAACAACACTCAGAGTCATCTCTTTCTTGTTTCTGATAATGGTGAATGTGGCCTTCTCCTTAGGAGGAATAGTGCCGATCACCTTGGTCAGCTGAACTGAGTCTGTGATTGCAGTTCCGTTGATCTTGGTGATGAAGTCGCCAGGGAGAATTCCAGCCTTGTCTGCAGGAGAATCCTTGAATACGCCGAGGATAAGTCCACCACCCTTGTTGCCCAGGCCTAAGTCCTTGCGCAGGTCTGGATAGCTGTTTTCATCAACTGTATCAATAGAGACACCGAGCCAGCCATATTCAACCTTTCCTTTGGTGATGAAATCGTTGGCAATCCGTTTTGCATTGTTGGAAGGGATGGCAAAGCCAAGTCCTACACTGCCGCCGCTCTGGGTTGCAATCCATGTGTTGATTCCCACAACCTCACCCTTCATATTCACCAGGGCACCGCCGGAGTTGCCTGGGTTGATGGAGGCATCGGTCTGAATATAGTCGGTATAGCTTGAGATATTGCCGGTGCTCTTTCTCTGAAGACCGCTGACAATACCCATGGTTACAGTGGATTCATATCCATAAGGTGTACCGATAGCCAGTACAATGTCACCAACTTCAAGGGAATCGGAGTCCCCGAAGGTTGCCACTGGAACCTTGTCTGAGCACTTGAATGATACAAGAGCCAAGTCCATTCTGTCGTCGGCTCCAACTTTTGTGGCCTCAAACTTCTGTCCGTCAGAAAGCTTCACAGTGATCTGGTCAGCTTTTCCAGCCACATGGCTGTTGGTAAGAACATATACGGTATCGCCATCCTGCTTGATTATGATACCTGAACCAAGACCTGGGCGCTCAAACTCCTTGTAGGTCTTGCCGTTCTTTCCATTATTATTGTTTTCGCCACCACGGCCACCGCCGAAGAAGAACTCAAAAGGATTGAAGAAGTTGAATGGAGTGGTTTCCTGCCGGACAACCTCCACAACATCCAGTTCTACTACAGCAGGAAGCACTTTCTTAGTTATTCCGCTGAAGGAAAAGTATACCTCACCTTTAGTGCTGGGAACCACCCGCTGATCCTGGGATGGCTGAGATTCTGCAGCTCCAGTCTCCGGTTTTGCCTGCTCGGAGGAGCCCATGGCGAAAATCAGGGAAGCCGAGAACATGAAAATAAGAAGCACAAGTAAAAATTTTTTAAGACGCATACATTTATCTCCTGATACTTAAAATATACTCACAAAATACAAACAAGCCAACTGTCATAATGTTATAAAAAATCTCTTTTTTTTCTATTTATTGCATGATACACTATTCCCATGCTGTGGAACATACCGGTTATTGCCGCCATTTTTGTATCATTGGGGGCAATTCTTATAATAGACCGATTTATAAAGAACCTGGCAATCTCCATTCTGGCCGGCTCCTTCCTGCTATCCATGCTTTCCAGGCGCACCCTGCTGGAGACAGTCTCCATAGCTGCATTACGTATATGGAACTTCGACTCCTGCATGCTGTTCTTGCTTATATTCCTTATGATAACCATGAGCAACCAGATCAAAGAGAACAACATCATGGGCTTTATGACAGAGGGGCTTAAGGCCCGGTTCTCGGGCAAGACACTGCTTGTATCGGTTGCCGCCCTGATAGGACTTATCCCCATGCCCGGCGGCGCCCTGTTCTCTGCCCCGCTGGTGGAGGCCTGCGATACAGAGAACCGGCTTACAGGCGATACAAAGACACGGATTAATTACTGGTTCCGCCACATGTGGGAGTACTGGTTCCCGCTCTATGCCGGTGTAATCATGGCGCTGCAGATAACAGGGCTTGAGTTCTACCAGATGTTCCTGGCCAATATCTCCATGACCTTCGTTCATATCTTTGCCGGATATGTGTGCATCCTAAGGGGTCTGGACCTGCCCGGGGCACCACATAAGAACGGAGAAAAGAAGCCGGTATGGCGTTATCTCCTTCCTATCATAATCATAATCGGAGGCTCCTTCCTTCTTTCAGGACTCTTCCCTGGCCTCAAGAGGATATCCAAGTACCTGCCCCTGATCATAAGCATTCTTGCGGCCATAATAACATCACAGGCCTGGAAGCCCCTGGATGGCAAGACCTGGAAGCGTCTTCTGCTTGCCAAGAATGCCTGGCGGATGGTGCTGATTGTGGTTGTCATCACTGTCTACAGCGGCTTTATAGGATCACCTCTTTCCGACGGGTCGCACCTTATGGATGTGATGCGGCATGAGCTCAGCCAGAGCGGGATTCCTGCTATTCTGCTCATTGCCATACTGCCTCTGGTAAGCGGCATAGCCACAGGAATTGCACTGGGCTTTGTAGGGACCAGCTTCCCTATCATCTTCTCACTTCTGGGTCCTGATCCGCCCCTTAAGAGCATACTTATAATGGTCATAATCGGATACGGCTTCGGCCAGATAGGGCAGCTTCTCTCCCCTGTCCATGTGTGCAATGTGGTTACAAACCGGTTCTTCAACACAAACCTTTTCAAGAACACCTTCTTTATAGCAAAGCCATGTCTTTTCATCGCTGCCGGAGCTATATTGAGCGCATCAGTGGTCTGGTGGATTATGTAAATAATTATTATAATATCAGTTGAAAATAGGCGTTTTCTACATTACAATTATATGGTCAGGAGGTTGTCATGTTTTACGAGATGGAGATTGCAGGAGAGAAACGGAAGCTGGAGCTTTTCCCTATAAATGAGACTACCTGCATAGCAGCATTCATAATGTTCGGAGATGTGGAGATCACCCAGGCAGCAGCAGCAAAGCTGCTTGACAAGGCACCTGAGTTCGATGTCATATTCACTGCCGAGGCAAAGAGCATCCCGCTGGCCTACGAGATGGCAAAGCAGGCCGGACAGAACAACTATATCATTGCAAGGAAATCGATGAAAATGTACATGAAGAGTGCTGTGGAGGTTGGGGTTGAATCCATTACAACCGCAGGAAGACAGCGTCTGTTCCTTGGGCAGAACGAAGCAGAATACATAAAAGGAAAAAGAGTTCTTATTGTGGATGATGTCATAAGCACCGGAAGCTCCCTTAAGGCAATGGAGGAGCTGGTGACCAAGGCTGGCGGGAAAATTGTGGGCAAAATGGCTGTTCTGGCTGAGGGCGATGCAATGGATCGGCCCGATATCATCGCACTCCATAAACTGCCGCTGTTCGACCAGTTCGGCAGGATCAAAGCCTGATCATCTGATTATTCAAAAGCTTCTTTAAGCTGATTCATAGCCTGCTTGAGGGTATTCCTTGGGCAGGCTATATTTATTCTCTCGAAGAGCTGGCCACCTTCGCCGAATATATCACCATGGTCAAGCCACAGCCTGGCCCTGTTCTCCACCCTATCCTTCATCTCCTCATTTGAAAGCCCTGTGCCGTGGAAGTCAAGCCACAGAAGGTATGTTCCCTCCGGCTCCACCAGATGGACTTCAGGAATGTTCTTTGCAAGGAAATCTTTGACAAAGGCTATGTTGCCCTCAAGATATGCCTTAAGCTCTGTAAGCCAGGGCTTACCAAGGGTATAGCATGCCTCGGCTGCTGTCATTCCCAAGGTGTTTATCTCATTATAGCCATTGGCCTGGTTCTGCATTTTAAAACGGCTTCTGATATCAGGGTTTGGAATCCAGATGTTTGAGACCTGGAGACCTGCCAGGTTGAAGGTCTTGCTGGGAGCTGTGCACAGAATCAGTTTCTGCTTGTATTCTTCCCCCAATGTGGCAAAGGAGGTGAACTTGATTCCAGGCCTGATGAAATCGCAGTGGATCTCATCGGAAATCACAGTCACGCCATAACGGCGGCAAATTTCTGCCACACCCAGAAGTTCTTTATGAGTCCATACCCGCCCCACTGGATTATGAGGGCTGCAGAGGATAAAGGCTTTGACATTGTTCTCCTGAATCGCCTTCTCAAAGGCGTCAAGATCCCGGGTGTACCGGCCATCTTTATAGCTAAGAGGAGCAACTATAAGCTTACGTCCGTTATTCTTTACAACATGGCTGAACGGATAGTAGACCGGATGCTCTATCAATATTGCATCTGAAGGCTCTGTGACAGCCCTGATGGCAATAGACAAACTATAGACCACCCCTGGTACTGCAACCCATTCTGATGGCTTGACATGGTAGCCGTATTCTCTGCTGCACCAGCTGTCCAGAGCCTTCCAGTAGGAGGGAGTTGTCAGGGTGTAGCCGAAGATGCCGTGGTCTACCCTTTTCTTTATTTCATTGAGAATCTCTTCAGGCAGGGGAAAATCCATGTCTGCCACCCATAAGGGAAGCAGATCATGTCTTAAGTCATATTTTACTGAACCAGTTCCGTGGCGGTCTACAACAGTGTCAAAATCGTAAGGCATCTTACTTGCTGTAGTTAGGTGCCTCATGAGTTATGGAGATGTCATGTACATGGCTCTCTTTCAGGCCGGCGCCGGTGATCTTGACAAACTTGCGGTACTTCTTGAGCTCATCAATATTGTGGCAGCCGCAGTATGCCATACCTTTCTTGATACCTGTGACAAGCTGATGCAGATATGGTTTCAGTTCGCCCTTGAATGCAACTCTTCCTTCGATGCCCTCTGGAACAGGGTCTTCGCCAGGCTTCATACAGTAGCGGTCTCCGCTGCCTGCGCCGATTGCGCTCAAGGAACCCATACCTCTGTACTCCTTGAAGATACGACCTTCGTAGATGATCTCCCTACCAGGTGCCTCCTTGAGTCCTGCGAACAGGTTTCCGATCATGACAGCGTTGGCACCGGCTGCAAGAGCCTTTACAATATCGCCTGAGTACTTGATACCGCCGTCTGCGATGACTGGAATATTGTACTTTGCAGCTTCCTCGGCGCAGTCAAGGACAGCGGAGAACTGCGGCATACCGCAGCCGGAGATGATTCTGGTGGTGCAGATTGAGCCTGGGCCGATACCGATCTTGACTGCATCGGCGCCGGCGTCGATAAGACGCTTTGTAGCCTCGGCAGTAACTGTGTTTCCGCCCATGACAAGGATATTGTATTTTTTCTTTATATCACGGATTGCAGCAGCAGATTCCTTGGTGTCGCCAGTTGCTGTATCCATGATGACGAAGTCCACATTGCTCTCCATAAGAAGCGGAATCCGCTGGTCATAGTCCTTCGGAGAGATTGCGGCACCTACCAGAAGTCTGCCGGTGCCATCAAGAGCAGCATTCGGGTGACGGCGTTTCTTATCCATATCTTTATAGGTAAGAAGACCGACTACACGATGCTTTTCGTCGATTACAGGAAGCTTCTCTATCTTATATGTATCAAATTTCTTCTGAGCAGATTCAACTGATGGTGTTCCCTTTTCGTAGATAACTTTCTTGGTCATGATATCCTTGATAAGGACACGGTCGTCGGTGCAGAACCGCAGGTCTCTGGAGGTTACGATACCGCAGAGCCGTTTGTTTCTGTTCACCACAGGAATACCAGATGCATTGTTCACCCGCATAAGATTGCGCAGGTCTGCCAGTGTGGCATTCTGGTCGATAACTCCAGGGTTCTTGATGACCCAGTTGAGATAACGCTTTACTTTCTCAACTTCCTCGGCCTGCTGGACCGGCTTGAAATTTCTGTGGATGACACCCACTCCTCCCTCAAGGGCAAGAGCAATAGCCATCCGGGCGTCGGTTACAGTGTCCATAGCTGCAGACATGATTGGAACATTCACATAAATATTGCCGATAAGCCGTGAGGTGACATCTGCCTCGCCAGGCGCGATATCGGTATATCCAGGAATCAACAGAACATCATCAAAACTTAAACCTTCGTTAATTTGTAATTTCATATAACCCATCCTTGATTAATACTACTGTATTAAGCAGGTTTAATCAAGGAATTTGAGAATTTAATAGTAAAATTGTAAGGTTAATAAGTCTTGTCGCCTATTTTTGCCAGTTTTCTATACTGGTTGTACCGCCATTCGGCATTCTGCTGAGTCACTTCAAACAGTATCTTTGCCTCGTCCGGGAAGGTCTTGGTCAGTGCATCGAAGCGAACTTCGCCCCTCAGGAAGTCCTGGAACTTGTTCCAATCAGGCTCTTTGCTGTCCAGAATGAAACCGTTCTGCCCCATCTCCTCAAGAACCGGGTTGAACCGCCACAGATGCCAGTAGCCGCACTCCACAGCCTTCTTCTCCTCCTGGATTGAATGGGCCATACCCACCTTGAGACCATGGTTGATACAAGGTGCATAGCAGATGATGAGAGACGGACCGTTGTAGGCTTCGGCCTCCTTGACTGCACGGAAGAACTGGTCCTGGCTGGCACCAAGGGCAACCTGGGCCACATAGACATAGCCGTAGGACTTGGCAATCATGCCCAGATCCTTCTTCCTTATCTTCTTACCGGAGGTGGCAAACTTGGCTACAGCGCCGGCCGGGGTTGCCTTGCTGGACTGGCCGCCAGTGTTGGAATAAACCTCGGTATCGAGTACAAGGACATTAACGTTCTCGCCGGAAGCCAGCACGTGGTCAAGGCCGCCGAAGCCGATATCGTAGGCCCAGCCGTCGCCTCCGATAATCCACTGGGATTTCTTGGCCAGATAGTTCTTAAGCTCAAGAATTATTTTTCCAATAGAACCGGTGATATTGCCGCTCTCGATCTTGGCTACAATCTTCTCCCCTGCCTTGCGGCTTAAATAGGTGCTCTCCCTGTTGTCGATCCAGTCCAGGAAAAGCTGGCTCAGATCTGGCGGACAGTCTCCGTTGTTGATAGCCTCTTTCATTATTGCCTCAAGCCTGTCACGCATCTTCCGGGTTGCAATTGCCATTCCAAGGCCATATTCAGCGTTATCTTCGAAAAGGGAGTTTGCCCAGGCAGGGCCGAAGCCGTTCTTGCAGCTCTTGCAGTATGGTGTTGCAGGAGCAGAAGCACCGTAGATGGAGGAACAGCCTGTGGCATTGGCAACCATCATCTCCTCGCCGAAAAGCTGGGTGAGCAGCTTGATGTATGGAGTCTCTCCACAGCCGGCGCAGGCACCGGAGAACTGGAACAGAGGCTGAGCAAACTGGCTGTTGCGGATGCTGGCAAATTTCTCAATAAGATCATCCTTAGGGGCAACCTTCTTCATAGCATAATTCCAGTTTGCAATCTCTGCCTTCTGTGTATCGAGGGGCTTCATTACCAGAGCCTTCTCCTTGGCAGGACAGACATCCACACAGTTTCCGCAGCCTGTACAGTCCAGGACTGATATCTGCATGCGATAACCCATGCCAACAAATGGCTTAGGAGTCTTGATTGCTGTGGTGATCATGCCTAAAGGTGCACCGTCCATCTCTTTTTCGTCCATAACTATTGGGCGGATAGCTGCATGAGGACATACTGTTGAACAGCTGTTGCACTGGACACACTTCACAGGGTTCCAGTGGGGCACATTGACTGCAATACCACGCTTCTCGTATTCGGTGGTTCCTGATGGGAATGTTCCGTCTTCGTAGCCTTTGAATGCGCTTACAGGCAGGTCGTTGCCCTTCTGTGCAAGCATCGGCTCCACAACATTCTTTATGAACTCAGGGATATTGCGCTTATCCTCTTTCTTCTCAATTACAATGTCCTTCCATTCAGCAGGAATCTCAATCTTGATGACATCTGCCCCCTTATCTACTGCGGCAAAGTTCATGCTTACAATGTTATCGCCCTTCTTGCCGTAGGACTTCTTGATGAACAGCTTCATCTGCTCCACAGCCAGGTCATAAGGGATAACCTGAGAGATCTTGAAGAATGCAGACTGGAGAATAGTGTTGGTCCTGTTTCCAAGGCCTATCTCCTGGGCAATTTTGGTGGCATCGATGATATACATGTTGATGTCGTTCTCTGCCAGATATTTCTTCACATTGTCAGGCAGGTGCTTCTTGGTCTCCTCCGGATCCCAGATGGAGTTGTAAAGGAATGTCCCACCCTTCTTAAGGCCCCGCAGACAGTCATATTTCTCAAGGTAAGAAGGAACATGCACTGCCACAAAGTCCGGAGTGTTGACCAGGTACGGTGCGGCGATAGGAAGGTCTCCGAACCTGAGGTGAGAACAGGTGTAGCCCCCTGACTTCTTGCTGTCGTAGTCGAAGTAGGCCTGGCAGTATTTGTCAGTGTTCTCTCCGATGATCTTGATGGAGTTCTTGTTGGCCCCTACTGTTCCGTCGGCGCCCAGGCCGTAGAACTTGGCCTCGAAGGTGCCGGCCGGAAGCATGGAAACTTCTGGAAGAAGCGGCAATGAGCGGCCTGTCACATCATCAACAATACCGATTGTGAACTGATTCTTAGGCTTCTTGGATTCCAGGTTCTGGAACACAGAGAGAATATGGGATGGTGTGGTATCCTTGGAAGAAAGGCCGTAGCGGCCGCCAATGATAAGAGGCTTGATATCGGAATCCTTGAAAGCCTCTACTACATCCAGGTAAAGAGGATCGCCGTTGGCCCCTGGCTCCTTGGTCCGGTCCAGCACACAGATGCGCTTTACGCTCTTCGGGCAGACTGCCATAAGATATTTTACAGAGAATGGCCGGTACAGGTGCACTGTTATAAGACCGGTCTTCTTTCCATCAGCGTTAAGCTTGTCCACAGCTGTCTTTACAACATCAGAGACAGAGCCCATAGCAATGATGATATCCTTTGCCTCAGGATCGCCATAGTAGCAGAATGGGGCATAAGAGCGGCCGGTGATCTTGCTGATCTTTTTCATATAGCCGGCAACAATGTCTGGAATTGCCTCATAGTATTTATTCTGTGCTTCCCTTGTCTGGAAGTAGATATCAGGGTTCTGGGCAGTACCCCGGGTAACAGGATGCTCTGGGTTAAGAGACTTTTCCCGGTAATGCTGGAGAGCTTCCATATCAAGCAGAGGACGCAGGTCCTCCATATTCATCTCCTCTATCTTCTGGATCTCGTGGGATGTCCTGAAACCATCGAAGAAATGGAGGAAGGGAATGCTTCCCTTGATGGCGGAAAGATGGGCAACAGGAGCCAGGTCCATGACCTCCTGCACAGAGCTGGTGGCCAGCATTGCAAAGCCTGTAGCACGGGTAGCCATTACGTCGGAATGATCTCCGAATATAGAGAGGGCCTGGGCTGCCAGAGAGCGGGCGGTGACATGGAAAACGCCAGGAAGCAGCTCGCCTGCTATTTTATACATATTAGGAATCATAAGAAGGAGGCCCTGGGATGCGGTGAATGTGGTGGTCAGGGCGCCAGCCTGAAGAGATCCATGAACAGCACCGGAGGCACCACCCTCGGACTGCATCTCTATAACTTTGACCTGTTCGCCGAAAAGGTTTTTTCTGCCGTTGGCAGACCATTCATCAACATACTCAGCCATCGGAGATGAAGGAGTAATAGGGTAAATTGCGGCAACTTCACTGAACATATATGCGATATGTGCTGCAGCATAGTTTCCGTCAACAGTAATCATTTTCTTTGACATGACAACCCCCTCTTTTATTTTAGTGAAAAGAATAACAAAAACTATCAAAAAGTACAATAGAAAAATAGACACAAATATAATATAAATAAATTAAAATAATAAAAATAATAAATGAACCCAGAGGATTATATTTAAATTCTTCCCGATAGATAGGAATTGTATCTATTGTTCATCTTCTCGAAGATTTCACGCTTGATTTCCTTCCGGTCCTTCCCTTCTGTAATAACAGGCTCCAGAAGCTCGATCTCGGCGGTCAGACTCTTCTGCATCAGCATCTTCTTGAACTGGCTTGGGAACGGCAGTCCATTGAAATAGCCGATAGTCATAAAGTCTTCTGCCTTTACAGGACGGCCGCTTATTTCTGTATACATGATGCAGAGCGGAAGTACATTTACACCAGAATCTACTGCTGCCTCAATAAGGGCAGAACGGAAAGGCAACAGCCCTTTTCCGTCGGAACAGCGTCCCTCCGGGAACAGTGTGATATTCAGTCCTTCCCGCAGAGTATTGGCAATACGGGGGATCTCCTCGCCCAATGTAGAAATCTTACGCCGTTCCACAAAGAAGGAACCACCGAAGAAGCATATCTGTCCCAGGATAGGCTTTGCTCCCATCTCCTTGGATGTGATGAAAAGTGTATGGAAATTGGCCAGCAGCATGAGGATATCGATATAGGACATGTGATTTCCCATGATATACCAGCTCTTCTGAGATTCAAAGAATTCCTTATTCTTGATGATAACCTTGACGTTGAGAATCCGGAGCATAGCCTTGCAGCCCCAGGTGGCAACCACCATAAGCTGACGACGTTTCTGAGCGCTGTTTTTTGCCGGAAGGATGAAGAAGATACAGCCGAAGAGGAAAAACAGGACTAATGTCAAAAGAGAAAGGAAGAACTTGACAATCACACGCACATATTTCATCAGGGTTTCCATATTTCTAAAATAAATGGTATACTGGAAAAAAGCAACTATGGAGAGCCTTATATGGAGATAAAAAGTACAGAACTTAAAGTAAGATATGCCGAGACAGACCAGATGGGCGTTGTGCATCACGCAGTCTACCCTGTATGGTTCGAGGCCTGCCGCACCGATTTCATGGAGCAGCTGGGCTACCCCTACAGCAGAATCGAGCAGGAAGGATTCATGACCCCTCTGATCAAGCTTGATGTAAACTATAAGTCTGGCGCAAAGTACGGGGATACTGTACTGGTGGATGCCAAGATAACAGAGCTTGGTCTTATAAAGTTCACATTCTCCTACACAGTCAAAAGAAAGTCTGACGGAGCTCTCCTGGCAACAGGCTCCACAACATTAGCCTGCTGCGACAGGAATCTTAAAATAATAAACCTCAAGACTGCATGTCCTGAGGTTTACGCATTGCTTGAAGAGCAGCTGGTAAAATAATCAGCGCACCTTGATGTGCTTTACAGTGCCGTCCTCATAGCCGATAAAGGCATCAAGCTTCTTAAGCTTGGTGAAAAGACCTGTCTCTACCACTCCTGGAATCATATTGATCTTCTGCTCCATCTCCGGCGGGTTAATCGGCTTATCAAAATGCAGATCTATAAGTATGTTGCCATTGTCTGTGATGACAGGCCCCATCTTCTTTACAGCCATTCTTACTTCAGGAACAGCCCCAAGAGCCTCCATAGCCTTGGAAGCAGTCACACGGGCCTCCCGTACAACCTCAACAGGCACCTTGAAACCAGGTCCGATTCCCTTGACCAGCTTGTCGCCTGCTGCAAGAACTGCGTAATGGTCTGATGCGTAACCTGCAATCTTCTCCTGAAGGAGCGCACCGCCACCACCCTTCACCAGGTTATAGTCCGGGTCAATCTCATCGGCGCCATCGATAGTCAGGTCCAGGTGACCGTCAATCTTAGGGTCGTTCAGGGTCACCATGGGAATACCTGCATTCTGGCACTCAATCTCGCTCTGAGAGCTGGTGACAACAGCGATTATATCAGAGATCTTGCCCTCCTTAAGAAGCTGCCCGATGCGGCGGATAGCCCATTTTGCAGTGCTTCCTGTGCCAAGACCAAGTTTCATGCCGCTTTTCACCATTGCGTCGGCAGCAGCGAATCCGATTGCTTTTTTAAGTTCCTCGTCAGCCATAGTTTTCTCCTACAGAGATTATAATATAAAAAAAGCGGAGGAACAACCTCCGCTTTTGCAATTGAAAGCTAGATAGAATTAGTTGACTTTCTTGACAATGTCTACATCAAACTCAATCTTGCTGATGTCTTTGTCAATCTCGCCGATAAGCTCAACTGTGTCCTGTGGTCCTACAGTAACTCCACCCCAGTCTTCGTCGTCAATTTCTACAATGATCTCGCCTGTTGCATCCTTGAACAGATACTTCTCGTGACCAACCTGCTTAACAATATTTCCTTTGAGTACAGCGTGTGTGTCATCTCTCATCTTAAGAGCTTTTGAAACTGGTGTTATTGCTGAAGAAGTATTTGTGCCATCGGAGAAGCCGCCCTTAGCAGCCTTTTCTCCAGTGAATCCCTGAGCACAAACAAATCCTGTGCAAACTAATACTAAAACTAATACTGTAATAAGTCTTTTCATTTTTTTCTCCTACTGGGAATATAATAAAATTATTATAAATAAACAATAAAAAATTTGTTATAATTATTTCTTATATATCTTTGTTTTCAGATCGTATTTCCGGACGAAAAGCTTAGCAGTTGTATAATCAATGGATACATCAAGAATCTCATCATCCCCAAGGAATACAAATTCTGTATCAACACCTGTGTCATCAATCTTGAAAGCATTCTTGCTCTTATACTCATCCTGCTTGGCTTTATATTCATCACCCACATATAAGACAATTGCGGCCGCATTCACATTAAAGAAAGCGTTGAAATAATCATAAGGCTGATCCTGGCAGGTGATCACTATGCAATACTCTCCCGGCTCAAAGTTGTCCCTGAAGACAGTGTTGGAGGAAAACTTACCATAGACCTCGCAGGTTGAATTGTACTTGTCAAGATAATATCCCTCATCATTAACTTTTTTATAGATAGCCATATATGTTGGATACATATTGGCGATATGAAAGTTCTCCCTATGAAGAATAACGTTGCCATCAGGAATAATCTTCTTTCCAAAGGATGCTTCATCTACATATGAATACTTTGTATTATCAATGACCAGCCCGTTTGTACTGCCATCCTGATATTGCCCTGGGGAAGAACCATCCTTAGCTGTTGAATCTGTTGTCGAACAACCAGTCAAGAAAACCGAGAAAATAATTAAAAGATAAATTAATTTTTTCATATTTCAAATAATAATTCAAAAAAAGTTACTTCACAATGTCTATATAAACATCATGTGATTGGGGATAAACCTTGTATTTATAGTCTCCGGCAGGAGCAGCCACAATTGCAATGAACGGAACTTTTTTAATCTTTATTTTCTTATCAAGCTCCAGAATGTCACGATCATTATATCCTTTGACAAAACCCTTCAGACGGTTCTTAACCCATTCACCTGTGTTATAATCAACATAGTAAACATCAAATGAAATATCATTCTGATCAGTCAAATTGACGAACGCAATATTGTCCTTAACATGATTTCTCATAGGCTTTAAGTCAATGATATATGCTCCCTCTACATCAATAGCAGGTGCTTTTTCCAAATCTTTATATTCATCTGCAGCACATACAGAGCCAATGCAGACAATAGCCAATACAAATAAAACAATAAGTTTTTTCATTTTATTCTCCTGCAAAAAATATACTAAATTAGTAACAAAAAAACAATAAATGATTATTTTATTTGAATTCAGAAACAAAAATACTAAAAGAATAGTTTATCGTTCTAAATTTGTGAATAATGATTGGGCCAACTCAGAGAAAAAGTCTCTATCTATATTATTGGTTTTATAATTTCCTGTTCCACGAGTAAAATCATAAAATTCAATGCTAACATTCTTTTCGTCTAAAAAGATAATCTTAAACGAGAATCCAAGAGGTGATAAATTCCCATCACTACCTCGACCCATAATAATACCATCTTCTTTATCAGAATATTGGATTTCCATAAAACCATTTTTTCTGGCTCCAAACATCATTTGTCCAAAACCACTTTCATTTTGAGCCAATCGATTGCCGGTATCTATTACCCAAATTTTAGCTTGGACAAAATCATTATTAACATTTTTTATTTCATGCTTAAATTCAAATGAATGTGTATCAGCAACAATTATTTCATTTTTATTTTGATTATTAACAGATCTATTATCTAAACCTTTGACAGAAGAAACAATATTTATAAACATATCATCATGTTTCTCAAAAATTTGCAGTTTAAACTCATATCCATTTGTTTCTTCAAGCGAGAAAAAATCATAGTCCTCAATCATGGTATCAATTATTGTATTTATTTTTCTATTTTCACCGGGTACAAGATTGATAATATTTGCAATAGGAGTCCAAGAAAATGATTCATTGTTATAATAAGATAACATAAAATTTAATATTTCAGTTGAATTATTAATAAACACAAAATAATCTTCCGAGGATGTTTCTTTAAATACATATGCATTTCCATTAATTGGAAATTGCTCTTGGGTAATATCAGCATCTACATTGAATAATTTAATAACAAGAAGATTGTTTTTTCTCGTATAATTAATTTTGAAATCATTTTGGGGTAAAGAACAATAATATCCAAAATTTTTATAAATATTTTTGGGTATTTTGATTTTCTTTTCATCAGAAAAACCATTAAGATCTATAGAAGAAAAAACAGAAAAGTCACTTTTATCATTTTCAACATATACAATAAAGTTTGCTGGAGCTGTAATATAATTTATTATTTTTATTGAAGTAATATTTTTTGTTAAATCAGTATCAATAACAGTAATATTTGTATTATCAATGTCAGCAAATATTATAGGGCAAGACAAAACAAATAATAATAAGATAACAATTGTTTTCTTCATAATTAACCCTCAACTAACTCTAACAATCACAAGTTGCTTTTGTCAAGGCTAAAGCCCCTCCACCCCCACCGAGGGCTCGCTCTGAAAAGGGTGAACATATTTAATAACTCCCAGCAGAAGGCATGCCTGTCGGTATCCCCGGCCCGAAGGGAGCGGGACCACCGAGCAGGTGTGCCTAATTGCTGGGAGCAATAAAAAAGGCCCACCCTTTTCAGGGTGAGCCCGATATAAACTTGTGGATAGTTTACAGTGCCTTGTAGGTCTTAACCTTCTCGTATGTTGTGTGCAGCAGGTGATGTGACTTCTCGGAGAGAGGTGCGCCAAGATACTTCTCGTAGATCTCAATAATCTCTGGGTTCTCGTGTGAACGGCGCAGTGTGCACTGCTCGTCATCCTTGTAGATACCAGCAGTTCTCTTAGCGCGCAGGTCATCGTCTGTTCCATAAGGCTGTCCACCGCCGGCGATACAACCACCACGGCAAGCCATAACCTCGATGAAGTCGTATTTCTGTGGCTTTCCAGCCTCTCTCAGAGCCCGTACCTCGTCCAGTACAGCCTTGACATTAGCCAGACCGTGTGCAACAGCAACTCTAACCTTTGTTCCCTTGATGTCAACTTCAGCAGCCTTAACACCTTCCATACCACGTACAGGCATGATGTTCACGTCTGTAAGCTCTTCGTTGGTCACCAGCTTGTAAGCGGTTCTGATAGCAGCTTCCATTACACCACCGGTTACACCGAAGATTGTTGCAGCTCCTGTGTAAGCTCCGATCGGGCTGTCTGCCTTCTCTTCTGCCAGGTTCTCGAAATCGATACCAGCCATCTTGATCATTCTGCCAAGCTCTCTTGTGGTGAGAACCAGGTCAACATCTGGATAGCCGGAAGCGTGCATGTTGTCATCGCGCTCGATCTCGTGCTTCTTTGCTGTACAAGGCATGATTGCTACAGAGAAGATCTTAGCTGGGTCAATGCCCTTCTGCTCTGCATAATATGTCTTTGTGATAGCACCCTGCATCATCATAGGTGATTTAGCAGTTGAGAAGTTAGGAATCATGTCTGCATAGTACTCTTCCATGTAGTTTGTCCATGCTGGGCAGCAGGATGTAAGCTGTGGAAGAACGCCACCTGTTGTGAGTCTCTTAACAAACTCGCTTCCCTCTTCCATGATGGTAAGGTCTGCAGAGAAGTTTGTATCGAAGACTGCATCTGCACCAAGTCTTCTGAGTGCAGCGTAGATCTTTCCGGTTACGATTGAGCCTGGCTCCATTCCGAATGCCTCGCCAAGTGCAACACGAACTGCTGGAGCCATCTGAACTGCAACGTGCAGATCTGGATCCTTAACAGCTGCGAAGAACTTGTCTGTCTCGTCGTTCTCGTAGATAGCGCCTACTGGGCAGTGTGCAGCACACTGACCGCACTTGATACATGGTGACTCGTTAAGAGTAGAATCTGCAACTGGTGCGATTCTTGTGTTCTCTCCTCTGTGGATGAACTCGAGAGCCCATACACCCTGGAGCTGCTGGCAAACCTGTGCACAGCGTCCGCACTGGATACACTTTGTTGCGTCCAGAACGATGGATGGTGTTGAGTTATCCTTTGGAACTCTTCTTACGTTGGATGGGAATGCAACCTCGCGGATGCAGAATTCCTCAGCCAGTCTCTGGAGCTCGCACTGCTGGTTTCTACCGCAGGTAAGACATTCCTGTGGGTGGTTGGAGAGGATCAGGTTGACAACAGTCTTTCTGATGCTCTGGAGCTCTGGATCGTGGGTGATATAGTTGAATCCCTCGATAACCTTTGTTGTACAAGCTCTAACCAGTCTTGGGCTAACACCCATCTGGTTTTCTGTCTTTACTACACAAATACCGCAAGCGCCCCATGGCTCAAGGTCTGGGTGAGCACAGAGAGTAGGAATTTTTACTCCTGCTTTTTTTGCAGCATTCAATATTGTTGTTCCGGCTGCAACTTCTACCGGAATTCCGTCAATTTTGATCTTTACAGTTTCCACTGACTTATCTCCTTCTCTCTCAGATTTTTGAAATAGCGCCGAACTTACAGCCCTTGTAGCACTCACCGCACTTCACGCACTTAGACTGGTCAATCTTATGTGCCATCTTCTTCTCGCCGGTGATTGCACCTGCAGGACATCTCTTGGAACAGAGTGTACATCCGATACACTTGTTAGGATCGATCTCGTATCTGATAAGGTCAACACACTTACCTGCTACGCACTTCTTATCCTGTACGTGCTGGATATACTCGTCCTTGAAGTATCTCATTGTTGAGAGGACTGGGTTTGCAGCTGTCTGTCCAAGACCGCAGAGGGCAGCTTTCTTCATAGCCATTCCAATCTCTGTCATCTTGTCCAGGTCTTCCATTGTTCCGTTTCCTTTGGAGATCTTGGTCAGGTAGTCCAGAAGCTTTCTGGTACCGATTCTACAAGGTGAGCACTTACCGCAGGACTCGTCT
>JAEEGH010001905.1_pt1 | contig 58271 bp, 52 predicted proteins | sample 9134181 | NCBI WGS metagenome assembly JAEEGH01 (sample SAMN16246544, study PRJNA631951) | gut metagenome | biome: gut microbiome; feature: rumen; material: DP-attached | host: Bos | place: Iran: Karaj | collected 2018-10
ATACCGCGATAGACTATGGAGGGTGGGACAAAAGGGGAGGAATAGATAAATCAAACGGTCACCGACAATCGCTGTCGGTGACCGTTGATTATAAATTAAGTTAGAAATGGGTTATTGTGCAGCGTTCTTCAACTTCCACTTAGAAGACAAAAAAGAGGCACAGGTACCTGATTTCAAGAATTAAAGTTCAAATACAAAGAAAAATAGACATTTCCCATCAATAAGTTTGTACATTTCATATTTTCTCATTACCTTTGTACCTTGAGAAAGAATGGTCCCCTTTATGTCGAAGAGGGTCATGCGTTCCAAAGAAAAAATACACTCGAAAAACTACATCATTGCCTATGACACCAGAAGAAAAGGCAAGAATCAAGATTGACCAGATGTTCGAAGAGGCAGGCTGGCAAGTGGTGGACCGAGACTTCTACTCGCCCACCATCACGGCTGCGGCCATTCGCGAAGGTCTTTTGAAAGGTAATCACGAAGCCGACTATTTCCTGTTCATCAACGGGAAGGCTGTCGGCGTGCTCGAAGCCAAACGGAAAGAGGTGGATGTGACCTCTGCCGCAGTTTGTGACCAAGCGCAACTCTATGCCCGAGGTGTTCCAGATTGCTATATGGCCTATTCTCGCCCTCTGCCAATCATCTACCAGTCTAACGGCGAAACTACTTACTTTCGGGATTTTCGAGTAGCCGATTCCGACCTGATTGAACTGAATCGCATCCACACGCCCAAGGAGATTGTCAAGATGCTTGGCGTCGAGGACTCTTTTGCTGGATTGCCAGCACTTTCTAAAAAGGGACTGAGAGACTGTCAATATGAAGCTATCTCCAAGTTGGAACAGAGTTTCCGCACTGGACAGAACCGCGCTTTGATTGTTCTGGCCACGGGTTCAGGCAAGACCTATACCGCCTGTCTGGCCGCCTATCGCTTGTTGGCATTCACCCCCATGAAGCGCATCCTCTTTCTGGTGGACCGAAACAACCTCGGCAAACAGGCAGAAGGAGAATTTGGCATGTTCCGATTGACCGAGAATGGCGACCCATTCAACACGATTTATACTGTCAACCGTTTGAAGTCGGCCAAAGTTCCATCCGACAGCAATGTGGTCATCTCGACCATACAACGACTGTTCTCGCTCCTCACGGGACAGGAAATCGTGGACAATGACGACGATGATGAAGATACGACTACGGGTGAAGTACAACTGACAGGGAACATGATGTTGCCGCCCGATTTCTTTGACCTGATTATCATCGACGAGTGCCACCGTTCTATTTATGGCAACTGGAAGAAAGTTTTGGAATACTTTAATACTGCCAAACTCATCGGCTTGACTGCAACACCAGTTCCAGAGACAAAAGCTTTCTTCAATAACAATATCGTTGTAAACTATACTCTTGAACAGTCCATCGTGGACGGCGTGAATGTGGATGCCCGTGTCTATCGTATCAAGACTGAAGCGACAGAGAATGGCGGTGCTATCTTGAAGGGCGACAAACTCAAGCGTGAAACACGCTATACGGGAAAGGTAGAAACGGTTCGCAACGAGGAGACCAAGAGCTACACCAAGGAGGAGTTGAACCGCAGCGTCATCAACCCTGCGCAAATCAAACTGGTGCTGGAAACCTACCGCGATGCCGTCTATACGGAGATGTTCACCGACCCACAACGTGAGCCGAACATGGACTATCTTCCCAAGACGCTCATCTTTGCCTTGAACGAGATTCATGCCAATAACATTGTGCGTATCGCCAAGGAGGTCTTCGGCCGAACGGATGACAAATTCGTTCAGAAGATAACCTATTCCGCAGGTGACAGCAACGAGTTGATACGTCAGTTCCGTAATGACAAGGAGTTCCGTATTGCGGTAACTTGTACGCTTGTGGCAACAGGCACGGATGTCAAACCGCTTGAAGTTCTGATATTCATGCGCGATGTAGCCTCCGAACCCCTGTATATCCAGATGAAAGGTCGTGGCGTGCGCACCATTGGCGATGATCAGTTACGCAATGTCACCCCGAATGCCTTTAGTAAGGATTGCTTCTTCCTGGTAGATGCCGTGGGCGTGACAGAAAGCGCAAAAACCATAACTAGCCCAAGCGAAGGTGAACCGGCACAGACAATCACGCTCAAACGCCTTTTGGAGCTATTGGCTCATGGCAACGTCAACGATGACTATCTACGCACAATAGCTGCCCGACTCGCCCGAATCCATAACAAATGTACCGACAAGCAACGCGACGAGTTCCTGAAGTTGGCCTTTAGCGGAATGCAGGAAATCTCTGCCGCCATCTTCGATGCCTTGGAGAAGAACCAGCTGCCCCCATACAATAGTATTGATGACCCGAATCTGGAACGCAAGGGACTGGTGGCTCCGTTGACCCACCATCCTGAGGCCCGACAATACCTGCTTATTCTTGCAGCGGGATTCATTGAGACGTTGATGCCTGGAGAAGACCAACTTATCTCCAAGGGCTTCTCCGAAGAGGAGGCGAAAGAGGTGACGTCGGCTTTCGAGAAGTATTGCAACGAACATCAAGACGAGATTGAGGCTCTGCGCATGATTTACAATAACAACGGAGAGCCGCTTACATACGCAATGCTGAAGGATTTGGAGAACAAACTGAAACTTGCCAACAACAAGTTCCAGACTTCGCGTCTATGGAACTGCTACACGATAGTCAATCCTCAGTCTGTCAAGAAGCATAGCACCAAGGAGGAGAAGGAGGCCCTGACGAATATCATTCAGTTGGTCCGCTTTGCCAGCCATCAGATTGAGACACTGGAGAGCCTGTATCCATCTGCGCAGCAACGCTTTAATCTCTGGTACGGACAGGTACAGCGTACGGTGACGGAATCGCAGATAACCATCATCCGACAAATCGTTGATTATATTGCGTCCAATGGGGCATGCTCCATCAAGGACATCATTGACGATGACAAGACTCGTGCTGCACAACTCATCAAGGCCTTTGGTGGCAAGTCGTTGGCAGATGAAGCCCTTGCCTCTTTGTCTAAATTCTTATTATATCGTAAAACAGCTTAACATAATATGGCAACAAATAAAGAAACATCACTCACCAACAAAGTGTGGACTCTGGCAACCGTTTTGGCGGGTCAGGGTATCGGCTTTACAGATTATATCACCCAGCTTACCTATCTCCTCTTCCTGAAAATGGATGATGAGAATGTCGAAACATTTGGCGAAGAGTCGGCTATCCCTGAAGGGTTCCGATGGAAAGACCTTATTGAACTGGATGGCCTTGACCTTATCAGCCAGTATGAAAATACACTGAAGAAACTGTCTGAAGAAGAGAACCTTATCGGCACCATCTTTGTCAAGGCACAGAACAAGATAGACAAACCCGTCTATCTGCGCAAGGTCATCACCCTTATTGCCGAAGAACAATGGTTGGTGATGGACGGCGATGTGAAAGGTGCCATTTATGAAAGCATACTTGAAAAGAATGGACAGGACAAGAAGAGTGGTGCAGGACAATATTTCACGCCTCGTTCTCTGATTTCTGCCATGGTCGATGTCACTCGTCCCCAGATTGGCGAAACGGTTTGTGACCCTGCCTGTGGCACAGGCGGATTCCTTCTGTCTGCCTACGATTACATGAAGAACCAGTCGCAGGACAAGGAGAAACGTGACTTCTTGCGCGGCAAGGCTTTACATGGTTATGACAATACCGCATTGGTAGTCACATTGGCATCCATGAACCTCTATCTGCATGGCATCGGGACAGACCGAAGCCCTATACTCTGTCAAGATTCACTGGAAAAACAACCTCAGACTCTGGTCGATGTCATCTTGGCCAATCCTCCTTTTGGCACACGTCCTGCAGGAAGTGTGGATATTGACCGTCCAGATTTTTATGTTGAGACGAAGAACAACCAGCTCAATTTCCTTCAGCACATGATGGTTATGCTCAAAAATGGCGGTCGCGCGGCTGTTGTTCTACCCGACAATGTACTCTTTGAGGGCGGTGCTGGCGAGACCATCCGCAAGGAACTCTTGAAGAACTTCAACCTCCACACCATTCTTCGTCTGCCTACTGGTATATTCTATGCCCAGGGTGTCAAAGCCAATGTTCTTTTCTTCAAGAAAGGTGAACCGACCAAGGATGTCTGGTTCTACGACTATCGCACCGGCATCAAGCACACATTGGCAACCAAGCCGATGATGCGTAACCATCTGGACGACTTTGTGACTTGCTATCATGCCGAGGATATCGCACAGCGCAAAGAGACCTATAGTGAAGATAATCCGAATGGCCGTTGGCGCAAATATCCCGTTTCAGAACTGCTGAAACGTGACAAGACCAGTCTTGACATCTCCTGGATTAAACAGACCGATGATGACGACGACTTGTCATTGGCTGAGTTGATGAGCACTATTCAGCAGAAAAGTGACAACATAAGTAAGGCAGTTGCCGAATTGCAGAAACTTCTAAGCGACATCAATGAATAATTATGAACGAGGTTAGCATAGAATTAAGGGATGCGGTAAAACAAATAAAAGCCGCCATTCTTCAGAGCCAATATCATATAGCACAGCTTGCCAACAAAGAATTGTTGTCGCTGTACTATTCTATTGGTAAATATGTGTCCAATAAAACTCGGAATGGAGCTTGGGGAACTGGAGCTATTCAAGCAATTTGCGACCAATTGCATGGTGAACTGCCCGGACTTCGTGGGTTCTCTCCGTCTGCAGTAAAAAGAATGCGTTCATTTTATGAACAATGGAAGGTATTAGAAAATCGCCCACTGATAGAGGGCGAAAATAAAGATGACAATAATAACATTGACTCTCAGTCTCTTACAAATCGCCCACTGGCGGTGGGCGATTTGGAGTGGAAAGATTTCCTTGCCATAAGTTTTACGCATCATAGTGAAATTATTGCCAAGGTTTCTGACTTGGAAGAACGCCTTTTCTACATAAAGAAAACTGCAGAATGTCATTGGAGCAAAGAACGAATGATTGACGAAATAAAGGCTGACCTTTATCATCATCAGGCATCTATGCCAAATAATTTCTCACAGACATTACCCACAAGAGCCTCTGCTCTAAAGGCAATTTCTATGTTCAAAGACAACTATTTGCTTGAGTTTGTCAATATGGAAGAACTTGACGCCCGAGAGAAGGATATTGATGAGAGAGTTATTGAGCAGGAAATCGTGCAGCACGTCAAAGAGTTTATCATGACCTTCGGCCGAGATTTCGCTTTTGTAGGGAATCAATATCATTTGGAGAAATTCGGTGTTGAACAGTTCCCTGATTTGTTGTTCTATAATAGAGAATTGGCTGCGCTCGTCGTTGTTGAACTGAAACGCGGAGAATTTAAGCCAGCCTATTTAGGACAATTGTCGGCATACTTGCGTATTCTCGACAGCGAAGTTAAGAAGCCCTTTGAAAATCCAAGCATCGGCATTATTCTCTGCAAAGAGGCAAATAAATCTTTTGTGGAGTTTGTCATCCAAGGATATGACAATCCTATGGGTGTTGCTACCTACAAAACTGTAGATGAGGTAAAGAAAATTCTGCCTTCAGAAGAGGAACTCCGTCGTGTGATAGATGAAGAAATATAAATTTTGTCTGCATGCAGACGAATTTTCAATGAAAGAATGGATACAAAGAAATTACGTCAAAAGATATTAGACCTTGCCATCCGTGGCAAACTTGTTCCACAAGACCCAAATGACGAACCAGCATCTGTATTGCTGGAGCGCATTCGTGCCGAAAAAGAAAGACTTATCAAAGAAGGAAAGATTAAGCAGAGCAAGAAGTCTGCTAAATCTTCCGATACGCCCCATTATGAGAATGAGGTGCCATTTGAAGTGCCTAAGGGATGGGTGTACTGCCAAGTCTCGGACATTTTTGAATTGAATCCCAAGAATGATATTCCTGATGACACACAAAGTGGATTTATTCCAATGGCATGTGTGGATGATGGATTTGGATACTCCCACACTTTCGAGACAAGAGTTTGGAAAGAAATCAAAAAAGGGTACAGCCATTTTCAAAATGGTGATATTGGTATTGCAAAAATCTCACCATGTTTTGAGAATAGAAAATCAACGATATTCTATGACTTACCTAACGGAATAGGCGCAGGAACGACAGAACTTACTGTTCTACGTGGGCATTGTGTTAACACAGAGTTCTACTTGTACCTTTTTCAGTCTGAATGGTATATCTTTGAAGGCACTAAGGAATTCAAAGGTGTAGTTGGTCAGCAAAGAGTGAACAAAGAAATTTTCACTACCCTTCTAATTCCACTTCCTCCAATTGAAGAACAAAATAGGGTTGTTACTGAAATCAAAAAATGGTTTACCTTGATTGATACTTTGGAATCTGCAAAAGAAGATTTGCAGACATCCATTGCACAAGCCAAGTCCAAAATCCTTGACCTTGCCATCCACGGTAAACTTGCGCCACAAGACCCGAATGATGAGCCAGCCATAGAGCTTTTGAAGCGCATCAATCCAAAGTTTGTTCCTTGTGATAACGCGCATTACCCGTTTTCTATTCCAGAGACATGGCAATGGAGTTCTTTAGAAAATATATCCACAGATTCTGCCGATGGTCCTTTTGGAAGTAATTTGAAAAAGGAACATTATACATCTAAAAAGGAGGTTAGAATAATCCAATTAAGTAACATTGGAGAAGAAGGATGGCGTGATGAAAATACAAAGTATACAACATTTGAACATCTAAAAGAAATATCACGGAGCGAAGTAAATCCAAATGATATAGTTATTGCCAAAATGATGCCAGCTGGACGAGCCATTCTATGTCCTAATTTTGATCAAAAATATGTTCTATCTTCTGATGCGGTTAAATTTCATATAAACAATGAAATTTATTATAAGTATATACTCTATGCCATTAATTCAGAGGTATTCAGAGATCAAGTTTACGACAATGTACAGGGAGTCACAAGAATTAGGACAAGCTTACAGAAACTCCGTAAATATGTTATTCCATTACCTCCATACAAAGAGCAACAACATATTGTTGCCAAAATCGAAGAACTCTTTGCTGTTCTTGATGAAATACAGAAATCCATAGAGGCGTGACCTCTATGGATTTCTTTTTACCATGTAACGACCTTATCCACTATCTGACGTTGTTCGGTAGCGGTACGACGTAGATAGATGCGTGTTGTCTCGATGCTCTCATGTCCCATAAGGTCAGCGAGTAGAGCCAAGTCGTTAAACTTGTCAAGGAAGTTCTTGGCGAAGCGATGGCGGAAAGAATGGGGATAGACTACTTCTCGATTCAGACCATATTTGTCTGCAAAATGCTTCAACTGAATTGCAATACCTCGTGTCGTGATGCGTTCTCCGTAGCGGTTGAGGAAGATGTAACCACTTGAAACGCCTCTATCAGCAAGCCATTGTTTCGCCTCATGTTGTAGATTCTTGGGAATATAGAGTCGACGGAGTTTACCTCCTTTGCTATAGATATCCAAATGTCCTACAGCCACATGCTCTGCCTTTATCTGTAACAATTCACTTACTCGTGCGCCAGTAGCCGCCATGAACCATACGACGAAATACCATTCTTCATAACCATCAGATTTTAGTTGGGTTTTCAGGAACTTGTAGTCCTCGTTGCTGATGACATTCTCCAGGAAGTTCTTCTGCTGCACCTTCACGAACTTCATCTTCAGTTTATCCTTCTTGATGAACTCAAGATACTTGTTGATGCCCTGCAAACGAAGGTTGACAGTCTGCGGTTTGAAGTTCTCCATCAGATAACCCTTGTAAGCCAAAAGGTTCTTCCTGTTAATCTCTTTGTACTTCGCATAGAAGTACTTCACCGTCCACACATACGATGTGACGGTATTCTTAGCCAAGTCTGACTTGCTAAGTTGATTCTCAAAATTTGTTACCATGTTATTTCTGTTTTAGAATAAAACAGTAACAATATAAGCGCTGAACCTAACGCGCATTATGAGAATGTGCCGGAAGGCTGGTGCACAATTTATGTAGGTGATTTGGCAGAATACACGAATGGCAAGGCGTTCAAGCCATCTGATTGGGAACGAAATGGTTTACCAATAATACGCATTCAAAATCTCAACGATGAGAATTGCCAGTACAACTATACTTCCATTACTCACGAAGAAAAGTATAGAATCTCTCATGGAGACCTACTATTTGCCTGGGCTGCATCATTGGGAGTGTATATATGGCAAGGGAACAAAGCTTGGTTAAATCAGCATATTTTCAAAGTCGATCCACACCCTTTTATTGATAAACAATATTTGTATTACATTTTCGAATATCTTGTCTCTGAATTTTACACTCGGAGTCATGGCTCGGGTATGGTTCACATAACAAAGAAAGAGTTCGAAACAACAATAGCATTACTACCGCCATTGTCAGAACAGCGAAGAATTGTAAAGTCTATTAAATCTTATTATACAACATTAGATAACATCAGTGCCAACCTATAATTCGGCACTGATGTTATCAAGAATTTGAAATAGTTCATTAACCTTATTTATAATACGTTCCTGCTCTGCGCGAGGGGGTACGGGAAATACCATATCTTCAATAATCTTCGTAGAAACGCGCTGTTGTCCAACTACTCCATTGAATGTTCCAACACATTGGGATATGAAATAGTCTGATTTAAAAAAGAATAGTCCGTAAAGAGGATACACATAATCTGAGCGAAAGACATTAAGTTCCGTTGTTCCTGCCCCAATTCCATTTGGCAAACCTACAATAACGGCAGATTTTCGATTTTCAAGACAAGGTGATATCTTGGCGACTACAACATCGCCATCTTCAAAATGAGTGTATCCTTTTTTGATACTTCCCCAAGTCCTTGGTTCAAAACTAAAGCTATTATTGAATGAATCATGAATGTTCGACATTGGGACAAAACCTGCGTCTAAGCCATCATCTGCCTTTGTCTTGGGATTAATTCTAAACATGTCCTTAACCTTACAAACTGCCCAATTTGACGGTACATTCTCATAATGCGCGTTATCACAAGGAACAAACTTTGAATTGATGCGCTTCAAAAGCTCTATGGCTGGCTCATCATTAGGGTCTTGTGGAACAAGTTTACCGTGGATGGCGAGGTCAAGAATCTTGGACTTCGCCTTTTGTACTGATTCATTTAAGTCTTCCTTGTCATCATCCAATACTTCAATTACAGAGAATAATTTCCTTATCTCGGTGACAATTCTATTTTGCTCCTCAATTGGGGGGAGTGGAATAAGTAACGTAGTGAATATTTCTTTATTTACTCTCTGCTGACCGACAACACCTTTAAATTCCTTTGTCCCCTCAAAGAGATACCATTCTGACTGGAAAAGATACAAGAAGAACTCTATATTTACACAATACCCACGAAGAACCGTAAGTTCTGTTGTTCCTGCGCCTATTCCATTAGGCAAGTCATAGAATATAGTTGATTTTCTATTTTCAAAACATGGCGAGATTTTTGCAATGCCAATATCTCCATTTTTGAAATGGCTGTACCCTTTCCTTATTTCTCCCCAAGGTCTTGTCTCAAAAGAGTGGGCGTAACCGAAGCCATCATCCACACAAGCCATCGGGATAAATCCACTTTGTGTATCGTCTGGAACGTCGTTCTTGGGATTCAATTCAAAAATGTCCGAGACTTGGCACCACTCCCAGCTCTCAGGTACTTCAAACGGCACGTTCTCATAATGGGGCGTATCAGAAGATTTAGCAGATTTTTTGCTGCGCTTAATCTTACCTTCCTTGATTAAGCGTTCTTTCTCTGCACGAATACGCTCCAGCAATACTGATGCTGGCTCATCGTTAGGGTCTTGGGGAACGAGTTTGCCACGGATGGCAAGGTCGAGTATCTTCTGGCGTAACTTCTTTGTGTCCATATCAATCCTCCTTGCTTTCTTCATACTCCAGAATCCATTGTTTCACCTTTGACTGAAGGGTGGCTTTATCCGGAATACATAGTTCGTATGACGTAGCGTAAACATTGGCATCTTCTGGCAAAGTCAGTTCCACAAGAGCATCGTCTTTGTCCTTACATAGGAGGATACCTATTGTGGGCTTTTCAAAAGCCTCTTTAACATGTCGGTCATAGTAGTTGACATACATTTGCATCTGACCAAGGTCTTGGTGCGATAGGTCACCTGCCTTCAAATCCACAAGGACATAACATTGAAGCAGACGATTATATAACACCAAATCTACATAGAAGTGCCTTTCGTTGAATGTAAACTTCTTCTGTCTTGCTTCGAACAAGAAACCCTTTCCCATTTCAAGCAGGAAATCTTGTAGTTTGCTGATGATTGCCGATTCCAAACTTGATTCACTGAAACTGCTGTCACGATATAGTCCGAGGAACTCTAACGTAAGAGGGTCTTTTATGATGTCTTTTGGTTTTTCTATCGTTTGCCCTTCCTGTGATAGGCGCATTACTTCCTCTTTATCACGACTCAAAGCCAGACGTTCATAGAGGCTTGCCCCATATTCGCGTTTCAGTTGGCGCACACTCCAGTCTTGTTTCTGACATTCAATCTCGTAGAAACGACGTTCCTCGTTATCCTTGATACGCATGAGTACCAAATAATGAGACCAAGAGAGTGTGAATGACAGAGGCGTTTCAGATTTTCGAGACGGCGTTTCGGAAATATCAAGAGAATGATTGTCGGAATTGGGTAAACACTGTTTTTCTTTTCCGTCTTGAATTGGGTAAACACTGTTTACCGAATTTGAATATATCACATAGAAACGCCTACATAACTTTAAGTTCTCTTCAGACCACCCTTGTCCATATTTGTTTGTCAAACGAGCAGATAGGTTTTTTAGAATGAACTTACCATATTGAGCCCTTTGTTCTCCTTGCTGCTCATCCTCGACAATATATTGACCAACACCATAATATGTGTAAACCATTGTTGTGTCAATAGCAGTCTTAACCCTTTTGTGAGCAAGGTCAATCAATGCGGATATGCGCTCAAACAGAGCATCTTCCCTTAACTGTATATCATTCATGTCTAATCCTCCTTGATATTTGCCATTAACTCTTGCAACTTTGTTACGGCTTTGCTTATGTTCTCACTCTTCTGCTGAATGGTCTGCATCAGCTCAGCCAATGTCATGTCATCATCATCATTGGTTTGCTTGATCCAGGAAATATCGAGGCTGGTCTTGTCTCGCTTCAGTAATTCCTCAACGGGATATTTGCGCCATCGACCATTTGGATTCTTCTCACTGTAAGTTTCTTTGCGCTGAGACATATCCTCTGCATGGTAGCAAGCGACAAAATCGTCAAGATGATGACGCATCATGGGCTTGGTGGCCAACGTGTGCTTGATACCCGTGCGGTAGTCGTAGAACCACACATTCTTTGTCTGTTCGCCTTTCTTGAAAAATAGCACATTGGCTTTCACTCCCTGAGCATAGAAAATACCTGTGGGCAGACGAAGTATAGTGTGCAGATTGAAATTTTTCAGCAGTTCTTTGCGGATGATTTCACCGGCTCCACCTTCAAAGAGAACGTTGTCTGGCAGCACTACAGCAGCACGACCGGTGTTCTTCAGCATCACCATGATGTGCTGAAGGAAATTCAACTGGTTGTTCTTTGTCTCAACATAGAAATCGGGGCGGTCGATATCCACGCTGCCAGCCGGACGAGTGCCAAAGGGAGGATTGGCAAGGATTACATCCACCAGTTTCTGCGGCTGTTTCTCCAAAGAGTCTTCACAAAGAATCGGGCTTCGATCGGTTCCAATGCCATGCAGATAGAGATTCATGGATGCCAGTGTGACTACGAGAGCGGTGTTGTCGTAACCGGTAAGGGCTTTCTCGCGGAGGAAGTCACGTTTGGCTTTGTCTTGCGACTGGTTCTTCATGTAGTCATAGGCGGCCAAGAGGAAACCGCCCGTACCACACGCGGGGTCACAAATAGTTTCACCAATCTGAGGACGAGTCACATCGACCATAGCAGAAATCAAGGAACGAGGCGTGAAATACTGCCCGGCTCCACTTTTCTTATCTTGTCCGTTCTTCTCGAGGATGCTTTCATAGATAGCTCCTTTTACATCACCGTCCATCACCAGCCATTGCTCTCCGTCAATCAGCGTAATCACCTTGCGGAGATATACAGGTTTGTCAATTTTGTTCTGGGCCTTTACGAAGATAGTGCCAATAAGGTTTTCTTCTTCGGACAGTTTCTTCAACGTTTCCTCGTACTGATTGATAAGATCAAGTCCATCCAGTTCAATGAGGTCTTTCCAACGGTAACCCTCGGGAATGGCAGATTCTTCGCCAAAAGTTTCCACGTTCTCGTCATCCATCTTCAGGAATAGGAGATAGGTGAGCTGGGTGATATAATCTGTGAAGCCGATACCTTGTCCCGATAGGGTTGTGGCCAGCGTCCACACTTTCTTGGTGAGTGATGTCTCTTTGTTTGTTGCCATATTATGTTATGCGGTTTTTCTGTATAGTAAGAATTTCGACAAAGATACCAATGCCTCATCTGCCTGTGCTTTTCCACCAAAAGCTTTGATGAGTTGAGCAGCCCTCGTCTTGTCGTCGTCAATAATATCCTTGATGGTGCAAGCACCATTGGAAGCGATATAGTCCACAATCTGCCGGATGATGGTTATCTGGGATTCTGTCACCGTGCGCTGCACCTGACCATACCAGAGATTGAACCGTTGCTGTGCCGAAGGATACAGGCTCTCCAAGGTCTCAATCTGATGGTTGGCGAAACGCACCAACTGAATGATATTGGTGAGTGCCTCTTTCTCCTCCTTGGTGCTATACTTCTTCACCGAATTTGGACTTACAATCGTATAACAGTTCCACAACCGCGAGGTTTGGAACTTATTGTTGGCCATTTTTAGTTTATTCTCCAAATCTTTCAGCAAAGCGTATGTCAGCGGTTCTCCCTCGTTATTGTATATCATACGAAGGGCCTCAATCTCGTCCTGGTGGTCATTGCAATATTGCTCGAAAGCCGAAGTGACCTCTTTTGCTTCCTCCTGAGAGAACCCTTTTGAAATGAGATTGTCTTCACCAGGCATTAGTGTCTCCACGAAACCGGCCGCAAGGATGAGCAGGTATTGACGAGCCTCGGGGTGGTGTGTCAGCGGAGCTACAAGACCTTTGCGTTCAAGGTTCGGCTCGTCAATGCTTTCATAAGTAGGCAGCGAGTTCTTTTCGAGAGCATCAAAGATTGCAGACGAAATCTCCTGCATCCCACTATGGGCTAACCGTTGGAATTCCTCACGTTGTTTGACGGTACTCTTGTTGTAGATGCGGGCGAGTCTGGCGGCAATCAGGCGCAGGTAGTCGTCATTCACATTTCCGTGTGTCAATAACTCCAGCAATCGTTTTAGCGTGATTGTCTGTTCATCGCCACCACCGGGACTTGTCGTAGTTTTAGCACTTTCAGTAACACCAACAGCATCCACGAGGAAGAAACAATCCTTGCTGAAAGCATTGGGCGTAACATTGCGCAACTGGTCGTCGCCTATGGTTCTCACACCACGTCCTTTCATCTGGATATAGAGCGGTTCGGAAGCAACATCACGCATGAATATCAAAACTTCAAGTGGCTTTACGTCAGTACCCGTAGCCACCAGCGTACAGGTGACTGCTATACGGAACTCCTTATCGTTTCGGAACTGTCGTATCAGTTCGTTACTGTCGCCAGAAGAGTAGGTTATTTTTTGAACGAATTTGTTGTCTGTCCTACCAAACACCTCCTTTGCAATTGTTACGATGTTGTTCGCGTGGATTTCATTCAAAGCAAATATGAGCGTTTTGGGCAGATAATCCATATTCGGCTCGCGCTGCGGGTCGGTAAACATCTCTGTGTAGACAGCATCGCGGTATGTCTCAAGCACCAGTTTGATTTGAGCTGGGTTGATTACACTACGGTTCAGCTCTTCTTTAGAGTAGTTCTTGGTTTCTTCGTTGCGAATGGTCTCAACCTTTCCAGTATAACGTGTTTCGCGTTTCAGTTTGTCCCCCTTCAAGATGGCACCACCATTCTCGGTGGCTTCCGTTTTGATGCGATATACACGACCGTCCACATTCACACCGTCCACAATCGATTGTTCAAGGGTATAGTTCGCAACGATGTTGTTGTTGAAGAAAGCCTTTGTCTCTGGGACTGGTGTTGCGGTCAATCCAATCATCTTGGCCGTATTGAAGTATTCCAGCACTTTCTTCCAGTTGCCATAAATGGAACGGTGGCACTCGTCAATTATAATCAGGTCGAAAAAGTTTGGCGGCAAAGTTATATTTCCTGTCAGCTGTACTTCGCTTGTGGCGGTATCAACATCGTCATCATCATTATCGACGATTTCTTGTCCTGTAAGGAGAGAGAAAAGGCGTTGAATGGTGGAGATAACCACATTGCTGTCAGACGGTACTTTCGCTGAACGCAGGCGGTTGACAGTGTAGATGGTATTGAACGGGTCACCATTTTCTGTCAAACGGAACATTCCAAACTCACCCTCTGCCTGTTTGCCGAGATTATTGCGGTCGACCAAGAAGAGGATGCGCTTCATCGGTGTGAAAGCTAATAAACGATATGCAGCCAAACAAGCCGTATATGTCTTACCAGCACCAGTAGCCAATACAATTAGGGCCTTCTTCTGCCCGGCACGGAAACTGCTTTCCAGCTCTGAAATGGCTTCATATTGACAATCGCGTAATCCCTTCTTCTTAAGGGTAGGCAATCCTGCATACGGGTCATCAAAACCCAGCGTTTTGACAATTTCCTTGGGTGTGTGGATGCGGTTCAGTTCAATTAGATTTCCGTTTTTGTCGCGGAAGTCGCGAAAAAATGTTTTTTCGCCGTTTGACTGATAGATAATGGGAAGCGGACGAGAATAAGCCTTGTAGCAGTTGGGCACACCACGAGCATATAGTTCTGCTTGTTCGCAAACCATATCGGTTGTAACATCTACCTCTTTCCGTTTTGCTTCAAGCACACCGACAGCCATTCCGTTGATGAAAAGGAAATAATCCGCTTCATGATTGCCGATCAATAGCCCTTCACGAATAGCAGCGGCAGAGATAGTGGGCGAATAGAAATCTCTATCCACCACCTTCCAACCAGCATCGTCGAACATCTGGTCGATTTTTACTCTTGCTTTTTCTTCTGGGGTCATATAGCTATCGTTTTACGACTATGCCTAACTTATTGCCGTCAGTATCCCTCCAGTCGTCCCAACCGTTGCTAGGACGACCGAGAATTATCCCACTGGCACCACTTGGACTATCCATGGGTACATCGTGCTGAAGTATTATTAATCCTTTTTCTGTTTTACAATGTTCTTCGATAAACTTTTGGCGCGATGCTATAGGCTTGAAACTCGCAACTATCTGGCTGGCAACGATGCTACCTTTTACGAGAACAAACTGTTTTGAGTTTTCATCATAATAGCCAATACCCTTTGCTGGACGGTCTGTTGCGTGAACATAGAACAGATGCTTTGGCTGTGGTTTTACCACAGGAGCATCAAAGATTCCGCATCCATAGAAACGAGTGAGCAACTGAATATCGCGGAAAAACACTTCCATGTCATTGACACGAAAGGGAGCGATATTTGGTTTACGTGGATTGGCACCATTGAGCAATGCGAATGATTCTACACTTTGTGCGGATTCAATACCAAGATATTCCAAGTATTTTACATCGTCTCCATATATCTTATGGCTATCTGAGACAAAGACGAGAGCTGTCTTCCAAAAATCCTTCTTTTGAACGTGGTCATTCTTACGATTGGCAAAGTCTGTCGTTTGGCCGATGTATGCTTCTGGCTTTAATGCATTGGCATCACCAAGCAAAATATAAAAGGCAGGTTGCCCTGCTATATCTGCTATACTGTTGGCAATGTTGATTTCGTTACGTGGAATAACGTAGAGATGGCAAGTCGAGTTTGCCCCCATATAGATATTCCTAACTCCAGATAGAATGCCATCTATCAGTTCTGTGTGGATTGTGAGGGTGTTCTTTGCTTTCATGACTTTGACTCTACTCTTATAAGTTCTGTATAGTTGACTTCCAGTAACTCTGCAATTTTCATCAATGTTTCAAGAGATGGCTGCGAAGAGTTCGTGCACCATTTGCTAACTGTAGCGGGGTTGACTCCAAGCTGTGTCGCAAGCCACTTGTTTGTGCGCTTTTTCTCGGCGAGCATCACCTTCAGTCGATTCAAATCTTTGTTCTCTTCCATTTTTTGGGGATTTATGGTACAAAAGTACAAAAAAATAATGGAATTACCATCATTATACAGTAATATTTGTAATTAAAAACGCAATAAAGTGAAAATAAAACAACTTTTATTCCTGTAAGTTACATTTTACATCCAGTAATAGCGTCATACTGACTATCCCAACCATAATTTCCACGTACCAAATTACCTAGCTGGCGACACATAAACATTTGGTACGATTGGGATACTAAACAGCCGCCCAAATCCTGAAAATCGGGATTTGGGCAGCTGTTGGAGTATTCATGGTACGATATGTAATAAACCACTTAGTAATAGTTTGCTTACTAATAAACTACTTACTAATAAAATATTACAAGTAGAAAGTTTTTTGTTTCCATGCAAATAAAACAGAATGATTATTCATAATTCTGTTATCATCACCACACAAAAATAATAATCGTATATTTGTCCAAATTTTCAGTCCAACTGCAAATTTGGCTAAATTATGAATAACAAACTCATACACAGAGATTTAGAAAACACACTAAAGAATGCTTTTAACTATTTTCCTGTCATTACATTAGCCGGACCGCGACAGTTGGGCAAGACAACCCTTTGCCTCTGAAAACGGATTTTGCAATTTCAGGCATCTGAACTTATAATAGAAATCAACTTGCAAAATACATTGCAGGCTTCCAATTGTTTATGCGTGTTCTGCGGATTTGCAATCCTCCTGACCTTGGTTCCTTTATCAACCCTGCTGGGCCGGTGAGATGAACCTGATTGCTTTGTCCATTATTTCAACTTTGAAATATGTGTCTTCCAGTATTTCACCGTCAATGGATATCGCAAACTTGTTGTCAGAAGACATCTCCACGACCTTGCCTCTTTTGTATGTGGTTATTTTTTTGAATCTGGGCTCCTCAAGATAGGTGCCGTTGGAGTAAGCTTTTAACATGGTGGCAAACTTAATGATGGATACGGGGACAATAAGACTTACGTCTATCAGCCCGTCGTCATTCAGTGACATGGGTCCGCAAATGAAACTTCCACCAACATAACGTCCGTTTGACAAAGTGCATAGCATCAGATCTCCATTGTTTAGCGGTTCTCCGTCAACTTTAACTTTAATAGGATTTCTTCTTGAGGTAAACAGAGCTTTAATAATGCCATAAGTATAAGAACTCTTGGGACCTCCGATAATAGGCTTGCGTTTTACTTTTATCATGGTTTTTGCAACCATGGCGTCAAATCCGAAATTGCAGACATTCAGTGAATACCGATCACGCACCTTCATCAGGTCAACTTGATGGGGTGTTCCGTTGATGATTGATTGGATATTAAAAAAACCGTCTTTTCCACCATAGTATTTGACAAAATCGTTACCACTGCCTGACGGATAACATGACATCTCCGCATTTTTGAATCCCACAATGCCGCTGACCACTTCGTTGATGGTGCCGTCACCGCCGCAGGCATAAAATCTGACATTGGTGTCAGGATTGGCAGTGCACCATTGTTTAATATATGTGGTCGCATCTCCCTGACATTTGGTGACATATATTTCGTAATCTATTTTGCTGTCAAATTCTTTGAGTTTGTTGGTTATTTCAGTTGTGGCGTCTTTTTTGCCAGCAATAGGATTTATTATAAAGATATGTTTCATTTCCTTATATTTTGGCATGCAAAAGTAATAAAAAATGGAAATTACTGCGACAGGAGCTCATCTATGGCGGCGGAGATAGGTTTGAAGCCGTTGAAACGGTGCCCGTAGCCGGTGAAATATCTGAAGTTATGACATTGCGGATACAATGTCTCAAGATAGTGATGGTCTCCCAGCATCTCATCGTCTTCAGAAAGAAGAAATATTGTGCTTTTGTCTTCAGGTTCTATCTTTGAGAATTCTTTCTTTTCAAATTCCATGTAAGACTTCAGGTCTTTTTCTGTCAGTATATAACGTTCTTTGGTGACAAAGTTCCGGTTCTCACCAATATGTTTGGCTAAAGTCACGGAAGGTTGAGTGACAGGATTTATGGCAATGCATCCGGTGTGATGTTTTGCGGCGCCATATAAAGAGAGAAACCCGCCCATGGAAGTGCCGATAACCACATCAATTCTGTTTGTGATAAACTGTGAATTGAGCTGTTTCAGTGTCGCTTTCAAATCCTTGTAATTGAAAGTGGGAGTCAGTACTTTCCATTTTGGATACATTTTTCTGAGTGATTCGGCCTTGGCGCCTGTGCCTGCTGAATTGAACCCATGGATATATAATATTGTGCTCATTGGTTGAATATAATTTTCAAAGTGCAAAAATAATAATTGTATATTATTTTTTAAAATTTGTATATCTTTGTAGTTTTAAATAAAACGAATGGAATAATATGCAGAAAAGTAAGTTAGGAATTGATTTTAAGAGGGTGGAGTATGCAAAATCATTAGCCAGGAAAATAGCAGTTGATGTTCAGAATTTTGCGGACAATTATACTACTGTGGCTGTGGAGCGTACCATTTCCCGCATCCTTGGAATAGACGGAATTGATGAAAACGGTGTGCCTTTGCCAAATATAATTGTCGATTCGTTGGTGGCATCAAACACTATCAGTCAAGGTATAATATTTGCCTTAGGCAATGCTGTCATCGAAACCGGACTTTCACCACAGACTATAGCGGAAAAAGTTTCAAAAGGGGAAATGGAACTTGACAAGTTTAAAGCCCATGATACAAAGGAATTACTTGATGCGCTGAAACCGTTTTATGAACCCAATATCATACGTATCGCCAACAGACGTAAGAGAAGGGAACACTATATCAATACTATAGGTGAAGGGACAAAACCTTACATTTATGTCATAGTCGCCACTGGCAATATATATGAGGACGTCGTTCAGGCACAGGCCGCAGCTCGTCAGGGCGCTGATGTCATAGCAGTCATTCGTACCACGGGTCAAAGTCTGCTTGACTATGTGCCTTATGGTGCGACAACTGAAGGCTTTGGCGGTACGTTTGCCACACAGGAGAACTTCAGAATAATGCGTAAAGCTCTTGATGAAGTTGGCGAGGAAATCGGTCGTTATATCCGTCTTTGCAATTATTGTTCAGGTCTTTGTATGCCTGAGATAGCCATCATGGGTGCTCTTGAAGGACTTGATGTCATGCTCAATGATGCTTTGTATGGTATTTTGTTCAGGGACATCAATATGCAGAGAACTCTTGTCGACCAATATTTCTCCCGTGTCATCAACGGATATGCAGGCGTAATCATAAATACTGGTGAGGATAATTACCTGACCACTGCAGATGCATTCGAGGAAGGACATACTGTTCTCTCCTCTGATCTGATAAATGAACAGCTGGCACTTCTTGCAGGACTTCCTGAAGACCAGATGGGATTAGGCCATGCTTTCGAAATGGATCCTATGATAAAAAACGGATTTCTCTATGAACTTGCACAGGCTCAGATGACAAGGGAAATATTTCCTGATGCCACACTGAAATATATGCCTCCGACAAAGTTTATGACCGGCAACATCTTCCGCGGTCATATTCAGGATGCTTTATTCAATATCATAGGTATATGGACACATCAGGGAATCCAACTGCTTGGAATGCCTACTGAAGCCATTCATACTCCTTTTATGAGCGACAGATACCTGTCAATTGAAAATGCAAGATATATCTTCAATAATATGTATGACATAGGTGAGGAAATGGAATTCAGGGAAGGAGGAATTATCAGGACAAGAGCTGCCTTCGTATTGGAGAAAGCTATCGCCTTGTTGGAGAAAATCACCGAAGAAGGCTTGTTCACGGCTTTGGAAAAAGGAATGTTCGCCGATGTTAAACGACCTAAGAATGGTGGTAAGGGACTTGCGGGAGTCTCTGAGAAAGGTTCTCATTATATCAATCCTTTCATAGATATGATGAAGAATAGATTATATTTGTAGTGTCTGTAAATAATTGTAAGTCTGAAAAATGAGTGAAGGATTATATTCAATGGAGTCTAAGGACTTCGACAAAACGTTAGATTTAAAGAAAATCAAACCGTACGGTGATACTATGAACGACGGAAAAGTCCAGCTTAGCTTTACTCTTCCGGTTCCGGCAGGAGATGAGGCTGTGGAGGCCGCCAAACAACTGCTCAAGAAGATGGGACTTGAGAACCCTCTTGTAGTGTATTCAAAGGAACTCACTCCTGGATTCACTTTTGTGAACTGCTATGGAAGCTGCTCTCATACAGTGGATTATACCACTATTCATGTCCCTAAGGTGGAATCTCAGACAATGAGCATGGATGAAACAGATAAATTTATAAGGGAAAATCTCGGAAGAAAGATTATAGCAGTCGGAGCAAGTACCGGTACAGACGCACATACTGTGGGAATCGATGCCATCATGAATATGAAGGGTTATGCAGGACACTACGGCCTTGAACGTTATGAAATGTTCGAGACTTTAAATATGGGAAGTCAGGTGCCTAATGAGGAATTCATTGCCAAAGCAATAGAAATGCATGCCGATGCATTGTTGGTGTCACAGACTGTTACCCAAAAGGATGTTCATATTAAGAATATGACAGAGCTTGTGGAAATGCTTGAAGCAGAAGGTCTTAGAGATAAGGTGATACTTGTTGCGGGCGGTCCGCGAATTTCTCATGAACTTGCCAAGGAACTCGGATATGATGCGGGTTTCGGAAGTAATTCGTATGCCGATGACGTCGCATCCTTCCTTGCTCAGGAGATGGTTAAAAGAAAAATGATAACAACAAATAAATAATTGAAATTATGGATAAAAACCAAATTAGAGAAACTATTGCTCGTAGAGCAGCTTTAGAATTACACGATGGTGATGTGGTTAATTTAGGAATCGGACTTCCAACAATGATTCCGAACTTTTTACCTAAAGGTGTGCATGTCACATTGCAGACTGAGAATGGTGCTATGGGTATGGGCCCGGCTCCGGAAGAAGGTAAGGAGGATAAGGAAATGATTAACGCCGGAGGTGGTTATATTACACTTCTTCCGGGTGCATCAAGTTTCGATAGTGCCACTTCTTTCGGTATCATCCGTGGTGGTCACGTTGATGCTACCATCCTCGGTGCTTTCCAGGTTGATGAAAAAGGTAATCTTGCCAATTGGATTATTCCTGGCCGTCTGACACCTGGTATGGGCGGCGCAATGGATCTCATTGTAGGTGCCAAAAAAGTTATTCTTGCAATGGAACACACTCAGAAGGGTAATCCTAAAATATTGAAACAATGTACCCTTCCTCTCACTGCAGCCGGTCAGGTGAATCTTATTATTACCGAAATGGGAGTGATAGAAGTTACCCCTAAGGGATTGGTACTCACGGAAATACATCCAGAATTCACAGTCGATCAGGTGATTGCTGCCACAGAAGCACATCTTACGATTTCTCCTAACCTGAAGCCAATGGCTCAATAATCTTGCAGTATGTATAATTATCTGAAAGTAGTTAGAGAAGATGCAATCTGCATCCTTTATATATCCGTTCCGCAGTCACTTAATGCTTTGAATTCAAAGGTGTTGGCTGAAATGGATTCTTTCGTTGACAATATCGATGATTCAGTAAGAGTGTTGATAATAACAGGTGATGGGGAAAAATCTTTCGTCGCTGGGGCAGACATCGCCGAGATGAAGGATAAGGATGAATATCAGGCTGCTGAATTTGCACATTTGGGTTCAACCGTTTTCAGGAAAATTGAACTTCTGGATATTCCTGTAATTGCTGCGGTGAACGGATATGCTCTCGGTGGAGGCTGCGAACTGGCTATGGCATGCGACATCCGTATCGCTTCCTCAAAAGCCCGTTTTGGCCAACCTGAAGTGTCCCTCGGCATTATACCTGGTTTTTCCGGTACTTATCGGCTCGCAAAACTGGTGGGACCTTCCATCGCAAAAGAAATGATATTCACTGGGAAAAACATCAAGGCTGATGAGGCTCTGCGCATAGGTCTGGTAAACTCTGTGGTTGAACCTGAAAAACTTTTGGACAGTGCCAAGGAATTGGCAAACACCATGATAAAGAAGGCTCCTATTGCCATACGTATAGCCAAGAAATGTATCAACAAAGAACTCACTATGACCATAGATGCCGCAATTGCTGAAGAAAACGAAGATTTCGGATATTGCTTCACTACTAAGGATCAGAAAGAGGGTATGAGCGCTTTTCTTGAAAAACGTGACCCGGTATTTAAAAACAAATAATCAAATAGTTTAATCATGAAAATTTATGTAATCGGAACTGGTACAATGGGCTCGGGAGTCGTTCAGGCTTTCGCTCAGGCAGGAATGCCAGTGGTAATGAAAAGTAGAGCACAGGCCGGTTTGGACAAGGCCGTCGCAAAAATAACCAAATCTCTCAGTAAACTTGTTGAAAAGGGCAAGATTTCTCAGGAAATGATGGACTCAACTCTTGCAAATATTTCGACAACAACCGATTATGCTTCCTTTAAGGATGCAGATCTCGTTATTGAAGCCGCTGTTGAGGAAATGTCCCTTAAGAAAGATGTTTTCATGGAATTGGATAAGATATGCAAAGAAGACACAATATTTGCAACTAACACATCCTCTCTTTCAATTACTGAAATTGCAGCGTGCACAAGCCGTCCTTCAAAATTCATAGGCATGCACTTCTTTAACCCTGCTCCTATTATGAAACTCGTTGAAATCATCAAGGGGCAGATGACCTCGGATGAAGTGTGCAACACCATAGTTGAACTTGCCAAATCAATTGGCAAGACTCCAGTACTGGTCAACGAGGCTCCAGGTTTTGTGGTAAACCGTATTCTGATACCAATGGTTAACGAAGGTGTGGGCATTTTGGCAGACGGAGTTGCAAGTGCAGAAGATATCGACAATGCTATGAAACTCGGCGCCAACCATCCTATGGGCCCTCTCGCTTTGGCAGACCTCATCGGACTCGATGTGTGCCTCGCAATCATGGAGGTTCTGTACAATGAATTCGGTGATACCAAGTACAGACCACATCCGTTGTTGAGAAAAATGGTTCGCGCTGGATTGCTCGGCAGAAAGAGCGGACAAGGTTTTTATAAGTACTAATAGCTTATTGCTTGATATTTAGTTTAATAAAAGGGATGATTAATTGGTCATCCCTTTTTTATTTTATGCCATAGTCGTTGCAGAATCCTGCAAACCTCTCGCTCGTCGCTATGATATACTGGTATGCGGGAAGCCCGTCTTCACGTTTTAGCCTTCTGACTTTACTACTGTCATTTCTTATTTTGTTACTGAAATCATCGTTGGTCGAGTAAGTGAACATGTTGTTGTTGTGATAGAAGAAGAAATATTTGTCGCTTATGCCATATTCGCCTTTGGTGATGAGTATGATGGATATTGATTCGGTACCGCTTGCCTTCGAAATTTCCACAACACCTTCCACTGTTTTGTCAACTATGTTGCCATTGATGGAGTAAACATCTATCGGTCCGGTGGAGTAGAAGACTTTGCGGTTGTTATCCCATATTAACTTGACTCTTGACAAAACAATGTTCGACTTGAGTATCCCGGGCATTTCAGAGTTTCCGTATTCTATGCTGTTGTAGTATTCCTCAAATTCTTCTTTGCTCATCATGCATCGCAATGTGGACAGGAAAGTGTTTCCATTATCTGACGATGTGTTTTCATAAGAAAATGCGAGTTCGTTGTACATGATGTCCAATGCTGATTTGTTGAAATGGAAATCAAGTGCCAGCGCAACTTCCGAAATCAGACTGTCGTTGACGAAATGATAGTTGAGGCTTCCACCGGCTTTCAGCGTTATTCTTCCCGGATTTTCGAGGAAATTATATTCACCGAAACCGTGCATTGCGCACTGTTCTATGTTGAGAGATATGTGTTTGTTTTTCACATCCTCAATTGTTGAAGAAGTGTCAACTATACTGAACTCATTGTCTTTGACCGCCATCAGCCCGTCAACGTTGAATATGCTCCAATCGGAAGTTTTTTTCATGGTGGAAAGGAATGACGGGTAAACTATTGCACCCGGCTTCGAAAGGTTGATTCCTGAATAAACAGGCTTTTTGTCAAGCGATACGATGTTTCTGTTGACAGGAAGCTGAAGGTTGTCCGGGTCGGTTCCCGTGGCGAGTTTCAACCATGTGTTGTCTTCAAAACAAGGTTGTTTGATGTGGTAATAACCATTGAAGAGCAAGTCTGAAGTTGGACTTTTGATGGTTATCGTTCCCTGGAAATCGACAATTGGATTCAACGGCAGCGGATTTAATTCTGAAATTATGGCTCTGCATGTGACTATCGAGTCTTTGCCGCTTATTTTCTCAACGAAAACAGGGGTCGAATTCCCTTTTGAATCCACATAATTGTAATATCCTGAACCGCTGAATTCTTTTCTTGACTTTATCGTTGCGCTAAGCTGATGGATGACATGATAGTGTTCTCCTAAGTTGAGCACTACGTAACCGTTAGTTATAGGCATCAGTGCACCGCCGACAGTTGCCGTTACAGTACCGTCTGCAGGAATGATGGCCGCATCCGATGATTCAATGTAATTCACACCGTTGAATGTCAGCGTCATCTTGCTGTAGTCGAAGTTGCCGTGACTTGTTCCGAAATTAAGGGAATCACTTGATTTGCTCATGGCGTATGCGTGTGAAATGTCATCGATGGCATTGAATGCGTCTTCGATGTTGCTTGGACGTCTCTCCTTGCTGCTGTCGCCAAGTATCAGTCGCTTGTCGGACAAATCCCATAGAAATGTCTGATAATTGGTTGAATAGCCGTTTTCTTTGAAAACAATCTTTGACGATTCGGCATTTCTTGCTGCAAATTCACCTTCACTATGGTTGACATCCATAAACATGCTGTAGTCATTGGCGTTTACGATGGTATATCTGTCGTTGGTCTGATAATATGCAAAATCGGATGAATCGGCTGTAAATGATTCTTTGTCAAATGAGAACATGTTGGAGGATATTTCTCCCAATCCGTTTCTGACTTTGCCTTTTCCGGTGATTCCTTCTTCGGAGAAATACAGCTTTCCGTAAAGGATGAACTGGTCATGGTAAAGTTTGTAAGGTTTGTTGCTGGTTGAGGTGAATTCCATCCGGTCATTGGGAATGTCGAAACTCATCTCCGACTGCTCACCGGCTATATATGGAAACTCCGTCTGATTGTATTTTTCTTCAATGACTACGTTGTCAACTACAGCATACAACGATTCGGGATACATCATGAAATGTTCGGAATGAAGTTCGGCTGACAGGTATTTCAAACTTCCATTAACTTGTAGGCATTCGTTGCTCAGAGAGATGATTCCTTTCATGTTGCATTTGCCGCTATATGCTGGGTATCCTTCCTCTGGTATGTTATGTCTGAACCCTAATGACTTGTCTTCCATTACCATAAGATTCTCTCTGAAGTTGTTAAAGATGCCGGCTGAAACAAATTCACCGCTGAAGGAAATGTTGTCGGGAATGAACGTTGCCAAACTGTCGAACATGAATGGGTCAATGAGGAAGAAAAATTTGTCTTTCTGATAAACGTTGTCGCAGATTTCGGGTCTTTGGTAATATACGAAGGCAGAGTCTGTACTCCAGAATCGCGGATATTCCTTGTTGTTGTCAATCACTCCCGATTTATTATAGAATTTGTCAATTTCAAGATATCCCTTCAGATTTTCTATAGGGGAGCTTATCTTACTGATGACAGGGTGTCCGGCAATATCGTAACTGCCTGTGTTATAGTAAAATGATAAGGAGTCGATTTGTGGCATCTTGACTTTGAACTCTGAATAACTGAAATAATTGTCAGTCGAGTAAATGTCGATAAGTCCTGATTTCACATAGCCGCTGAAATGGAAATCCATATTGGCGGAAACGTCCAACGTTTTGTAATAAGGATAGATGATGACATTTTTTTTCTCGCTAAGTACCAGTTTGTCAACTCCATATATTCTTAGATTCAATGTCTTTTTGTCGAGAATCGCATTGTAGTCATTTGTGACCTGAGAATGAATGCTTAGAATGTCGTAATCCTGTCTCTTGCTTTTGTTGGCAATATATCTGTACAGTTTGGGCAGAACAACAATATGGTCGTTTTTATTGTCGTACGATACAAGTCCGAAATCCTCAAGAATCAGTAGCAGTGCTTTGACCTGGTCATGTGAGATTTTACAGTAATTTGAAATTTCGTCAAGATAGAAACTGTCGGAATATTCCCTGACATATTTGTTTATTGTTATAAGCATGTTGATTCCATCGGGAGTTTCAAATTGTCTGAATCTTTCTTCAGAGAAGTAGTTGTCGGACTCGAAAAAGGCGGTTCCGCCTTTGGTGAAGGTGACCTCCGGAGCGAAAAATATTGAATCGGAGTTAAGACTCCATATCAGTTCGTCACTGTATATGTTCATCTTGTGGTAAGTGGAGTGAAACGGTGATGAACCGGACTTGTCATCATCTCTTGTGACTCTGAACCGCTTTTGACCAACGTCATATCTTACCAGGCAGGATGGCTGATGAATGGTGTCGTCTTTGATATATACTTCCATTTCGGCATCCTTTGTGGAGAAATATTTCTGAGAGAACAAAAAATGTTCTGATTTCAGAAAAATGGTTGGTTTTCTGTCTATGATGAAATTCACTTGTGCGGGTATGTCTTTTGTTCCGCTTCCCGACATTCTGTTCCCTTCCAACAAAATCTGTCCTGTGAAGTCCACATCAGGATAGAGATTTCTGATGATGATATTATCGTTGTAGGCGGCAAATTTCGGATAATTGGCTTCCTTGCTTTCTCTGTTGACACATCTGTCGCTGAATGAACCAAGCAGCGGAGTGTTACCGAAATATTTCTTATAGTACAATGATACAGAATCCATCGAAATGCTGTTTTTGTTCATATCGATAGAGTAGGGCTTTGGAAGCCGTGCGTAGATGTCACTTTCCGGCATTCCGGCCTTTTCCCACGTGACTGTGCCTTTTTCGCCGATTAAGACCTTTCTGTCAGGATAGTATTTGCCACTGCATTCCTTTATTATGATGCTGTCGTTCAGTGTGCAACGTACTATGGAATTGCTGATGACTACAACCGGTTCGTTTTTTTCTGTAGTTATTTTTACGGTTCCGCCTTCGTATTCCCATGTGAGTATGTTATTGCCATATAGCTGTTTAAGTGCAAACAACTGAGACCATCTTGTCAGTCCGGCAAGGTCTGTTTTAATGGAAGTCAGATAGTTTGACCAGGTTGCAAAATCGCCACTGCTGAAATCCGAGGTCAGGAAATTGTTCGCCGCAGTGATGTATTCTGAATAAATGGTGAGCGGTTGTGACTGTAGCATGAATGCATTAAGCACTTTGCATACATCCGAACGCTCGTTGTCAGTCAGACGTCTGTCGCTTATAAATTTGCTGAATGATAGTTTGACATCAGACACATTCAATGGGTCTGAACTGGTTTTTATGCTGTCGGCCAGTCTGTCGAAAGAGTTGGTTATAGATGGGTCGTTTGTAAAATAGTTATGTTCAATGACCTGTGCTTTAACACTTAGCAATGCTGTCAGAAGCAGCATGGATGTGATAAAACGTTTCATCATCTACATGGCTATGACGCGCTTGCATAAGTCAATCATGTCTTTGTCGCCGGTATGCTTGCCGTCAACATCCGACAATTTTATTGTAGGTATCCAATTCTGTCCTTCTGGTTTGGCTGCGGACATTTTAATCACTATGTTGAGCGGGGTTACACCTACATCATTTGTGAAATTGGTGCCTATTCCGAATGAAATGCGTATCTGACCTTTACAGAAATCCCTGATTTCCTTAACTTTATCCGGTGTTAGTGAATCTGAGAAAACTATTGTTTTGGTGGTAGGGTCAATTCCAAGTTTCTTGTAATGGTTGATGGCCTTTTCTGCAAATACAAGTGAATCGCCGGAGTCATGTCTCACACCATCAAACAGTTTTGCGAATTTGGTGTCGAAGAATTTGAAGAACAGGTCTGTCGTGAAAGTGTCCGACAGAGCAATTCCCAAATCCCCCCTGTATATGTCAATCCAGTGTTCAAGTGCTATTTTGTTGGCCATTTTGAAGCCATATTGTGCTGCATGGAACATAAACCATTCGTGAGCTTGTGTGCCTATTGGGGTCAGGTTGTATTTCTGTGCAAAATGAACATTTGATGTGCCGACAAACGACTTGTCACTGTGCTTTGACAAAGTGTCAATGATAATGTCGTGATTTTTATATGAATAACGTCTTCTGGTTCCGAAGTCTGAAACCTTAATGCCTAATGAATCATATAAATTCATCTTTTCTTCAGCAATTTGTCTGATTTTCTCATCTGGATATTTCGGAATTTTTGTCTCCTGAAAATACAATTCCGAGACCAATGCGAGCAAAGGAACTTCCCATAGAATCGTTCTGAACCATGGACCTTCAACTGATATTGACAAATCACCGTCTTGTAACTTGATTGACACTTCGTGCGGGTCGAATCTGTATCCTGCAAGGAAATCGATATATGCAGGATCAAGGAAGTAGCATCTTCTCAATATGAAGCTTTTCTCTTCCTTTGTCAGTTTCAGCTTTCTCATTTCATCAATCTGTTCTTTTAGCAATTTGTCGAATCCGTCCGGGAACTTTGTAGCTCCTCTGTTAGTGAATTGGTAGCGGACTGTTGCCCTTGGGAATAAATTTATCGCTGCTTTCTGCATCGTAAATTTATAAAAGTCGTTGTCTAAAATTGATTCTATCATGTCTGATGAATTTATTATTTGTATTTCTTAAGTTGGAAATTTCCGTTAATGTCAAGTACTCCGTAGGTGTTGTGAATCATCCAGTCACCCAATATGATTAGCCTGCTGTTATCGATATTTGTGTCGATAGGAATGTGCCTGTGTCCGAATATGAAATAATCTATGCTGTCATCTTTTTTCAGATAAGAGGAAGAATATTTGTACAGCAGTTCGTTCTCAATGACTATATTGTCGTCCTTGCCCGACTTGTACCGATTGATATATCTGTGCTTTTTGGAAAACATGAGACCTATACGAACTCCTATGTCAGGATGTATCCAGCGGAACAGAATCTGGTTTACCGGTCCCCTGAAGAATCTCAGCAGAATCTTGTAAACCACATCATCAGGGCCGAGACCATCACCATGAGCAAGATGTATCTTCTTGCCATTCAGTATGATAGTCTCAGGTTTGCTATGGCATATCAAGCCGATTTCCTTTTCAAGATAGCCGAATGTCCATAAATCATGATTCCCTTTGAACAAATGGATAGGGGTTCCGCTTTCTATGACTTCTATCATTTTTCCAAGAATTCTTATGAATCCTTTGGGAACAACTTTTGAATATTCAAACCAGAAATCGAAAACGTCACCTAAGATGTATATTTCCTTGGCATCTGCCTTAATGTCATCCAGCCATTTGATAATCAAGCGTTCGCGTTCCAATGACGTTTTGTCGTCAGGAATTCCGAAGTGAAAGTCAGATGCAAAATAATATTTGTCTTTCGATAGGCTCATTAAAGCAATCTAAAGTTTTGAGGCACAAAGATAGAATATTTTTTCTTAATAAGCCATTATAAAAAATGTATTATCTTTGGAGACTGAATTTTTATGATGATGAAAACAGTTTTGCGTATAATTCTGAGTATCTCTATTTTTATCTCCTGTGTCAGCTCTTTTTCTCAGAATGTGTTGCTTGTGAGGAAATTCGGAAGCAAGAATAATGCTCTTTATTCTGCAGGCAGCTATATTAAATTCAGCTATTTCGACAATAACGGATATGTTAGAAAAACCTCAGGAAATATAAACGTCATCAATGAGGAAACCATCATCATCAATTATGATGAAGAGGTTGAACTTGCCAAAATCAAGACAGTTTTTGTCCCTCGAAATATGCTTGTAAGATTTGAGGAAGTGGGTATTATCGCCGGTTTGGGGTATATGGGACTGACGGGGATTAACAATCTTATTTCCGGTACAGGTTACAGTTCAAAGACAGGGTTCATAATTGCCGGTTCAGTTGCGGCAGCATCGGCAGCGGCCATTCCTTTTAATAATAAGAAATTTCATCTTGACGAACCGGACAAATATACTTGGGAAGTGCTTGTGCCTTAGAGCTTTGTGATTAATTCATCTATCCTTTTTTCAATTATCTTGTCCCCGTCGAAACTGAATTCAGGTTTTATCGGCAGGTAATAAAGTTGCATGGTCTTTATTATCGGTTGAAGTTCAGGCGTTTGCAAACGTCTCATATCCTTCTCAGTGGTCAGTATGAATTTTTTGTTGCCGTAGTTGTCGTCATACATCTTCTTGATTTTCTTCAGATCATTCACGGTATATTCGTAATGGTCTTTGAATTCAAGCACGTCAATGTCGTTGAAGAGGTCTTTCGCTTTGTGGACGAAAGGGTAGTTCTGTGCCACTCCTGAAAAAACTATTGCTGTGCAGTACTTCTTGTCGATAACCTGTGGGGCGCTTTCGGCTAAACTGTTGGGAACTGGCACGATGTCACTGTAATTGATGTGTGAGAACAGAAGATCCTGTTTTTCAGTGACTTTTAATGAGTTGCGCAAGTCTCTCGCAAGAATCGGTGACATTACCTTGTCGCAGTTGGTGACTACTATTATATCAGCACGATTGGAGTTGGATATGTGTTCTCTAAGCATTCCCGTAGGAAGAAGAAAATCATTGTTATACGGATGATAATAGTTTGTCATCAGTATGTTGAGTGCGGGTTTCACTCTTCTGTGCTGGTAGGAGTCATCGAGTATAATCAACTGAGTGTCAGGAAAATGTTTCAAGATATTGTTAATGCCGTGAACCCTGTTTTCATGAACTGTGACATGAACATTAGGGTACTTGCACACATATTGCAGAGGTTCATCACCTATTTCCCGATAAGTGTCAGTGGTTTTACAGACTCTGAACCCCTTGGTCTTGCGTCCATATCCTCTGCTTAAAATTGCAGTCTTGTATTTGTCGGAAAAATGTTCCACCAAATATTCAACCATGGGAGTTTTCCCGGTGCCGCCCACAGACAGATTGCCGACACCGATTACAACCACATTGTCAAAGCTTTTTTCTTTGCAAATCCCCACTTTATAGGCAAAATTCCTAATGCGGATTCCTGCCCCATAGAGCAAAGATAAAGGAAACAGATATAATTTTGTGTCAGCCATGACTGCTAATTTGTTGCAAAGTTAAACTTATTATTTTAATTTTCAATATTTTGCTTGAAATTATTTGTAAAGGAGATAAATGTTGATTGCAAAAGCGTGTATTTCGGAAAAATAAATTACTTTTGCAAAATTTAGAACACATGTATTATGGCAAAGAGTAAAAAAACTGAGGATCAAATAGAAAACACTACTGAGACTGGGGTTCAGGAGGAGACCCCTAAAAAGAAAACAGTAAAGAGGACTGCAAAAACCAAAGTAATTGAACCTGAGGAAACCCCAGTAGCTGAAGAAACCCTTGAGGCAAAGGGAAAAACTGCATCTTCAAGGACCAAAGCTGCTACATCGAAGACCACTTCGAAGGCAAAGGATGCTGAAACTGAACAGGCTCCAGAAAAACCTGTCAAGAGGACAAGAAGCAAAAAGGCAGACAAAGCCGAGGAAGAATCCAATGAAAGTCAGGTTATTATGGGTGAAGCAGTTGTCATCGACAACTCAGGCCATTCCCATTCAGTCGTTACTGAAAGTGATGTGTCAATAGAGAAGAAACTTGAATCTCTTTTCAAACTCCAGGTTATAGATTCCAAGATAGATGATATTAGAATCGTAAGAGGTGAACTTCCTCTCGAGGTACAGGATTTGGAGGATGAGATAGCCGGACTTGAAACACGTATTTCAAACTATAAGGCTGATATCAAAACCGACCAGGCTTTTATCAAGGAGCAGGAGATAAAAAAATCGAATTCCCAGGAACTTATCAAAAAATATGACGAACAAAGAAATAATGTCCGTAACAATCGTGAATATGATTCACTTACCAAGGAAATCCAGTTTCAGGAACTTGAAATAGTTCTCTGTGATAAGAAAATAAGGGAAGCAACAGCCAAAATTGAACATTTGAACGGTAATATAGAAGTTTCGACCAATGATCTTGCCGATAGAAAAGAGGTTCTTTCGGTGAAGAAGAGTGAACTTGACGGAATTATTCAGGAAACCGAAAACGAAGAGTTGAAACTTGTTGAAACGTCAAAGGAGTGTAAGAAATATATAGAGGAAAGACTGCTGACTGCTTACGATAGAATTAGAAAAAGCGTTAGAAACGGTCTTGCTGTTGTTCAAGTTGAACGTGATGCCTGCGCAGGATGTTTCAATAAGATTCCGCCACAGCGCCAACTTGATATAAAAATGCGCAAAAAAATCATCGTCTGTGAATTCTGCGGAAGAATCCTGGTCGACGATGAAATGGCCAACAGAGTTAAAGAGGAAGTTGGCATAACCGAATAAAAAAAAAAGGAGCTTCAAGCTCCTTTTTTTTATTTGATATCAATCTTTTTCGTTGCCTTTGAAATCTTGAGGTCTTTCTTCGGCAGGATGATGTTCAGGACACCATTTTCATATTTGGCGTCTATGCCCTCCCTGTCAATGTCATCTGTAAGATTGAATGACCTTGAGAAGTTGTAATAGCAGAATTCTTGTCTTGTGTAGTTCTTCTTGTTGTCACACTTCTCCTCGTTCTTGCTGCAGGAGATTGTCAGAAGATCATCTTCAAGGTCGATGTTGAAATCTTCCTTTTTCATTCCGGGAACAGCCAATTCAATCTCATAATTCTTTTCATTGTCTGTGACATTGACTGCCGGTACAGTCCATTTCTTCGGTTCAACTATAGGTTCAAAACTGTTAGTGAAGAAATTGTCAAGTAAGTTTGAGAACGTTACTGGTTCATTGAATTTTACGAGTTTCATGATGTTTATTTTTTTAGATTAATAATTCGTTTGTTCTGCCGGTCTTCTGCCGGTTTCATTTTCCTTTTTGGCAACTTCTGTGCCAACAGTGTTTGTGCGACAAAATGACGCATTTAAGAATATTTTACCTGACAAGATGTCGGTTTTAAATTGATTAAATTGTACAATTTTTGTAGAATAAAGTTGGAAAAAGCAAAACATAATGAATTACAGCATACATACGATACCTCTTGCCGAGGAATTACGTCCGCGGACGCTTGATGAGTACATTGGACAGAAGCATCTTGTCGGTGAGAATGCAATCATTCGCAAGAGCTTGGAAAACGGTGTGCTGCCTTCCATTATCTTTTGGGGACCTCCCGGAGTGGGGAAGACGACGCTCGCTTATATTATCGCCAACACCCTCAACCGCCCGTTCCACTCACTCAGTGCCGTCCAGTCAGGCGTAAAGGATGTCCGCAGCGTGCTCGACAATGCCAAATATGAAAACAATCCTGTTCTTTTCATTGATGAAATCCACCGTTTCAGCAAATCGCAACAGGACTCGTTGTTGAGTGCAGTTGAAAAAGGTATAGTCACTTTGATAGGTGCCACAACCGAAAATCCGTCTTTCGAGGTGATTTCTCCTCTGCTTTCACGCTGTCAGGTCTATATCCTCAAGGCTTTGACCAATGATGACCTTAATGAACTGATGAATAAGGCGGCTGCTTATATGAAGGACAAGTATAAGCTTGTTATGAAATTCGAGGAAACAGAGGCATTGCTGTCGATAGCAAACGGTGACGGCCGTAAACTGCTGAATGTGCTTCAGTTACTGTCGTCAGGTGAAACCACTGTCAATGAAGAGGGTCTTGAGCAGATAACGGTCACTGACTCGTTGGTGCTCAATACTATACAGCAGAATATTGCTTTGTATGATAAGAATGGTGAAATGCACTATGATATCATCTCGGCGTTTATCAAATCAATGCGTGGTAGCGACCCCAACGGTGCCCTTTATTGGCTTGCCCGCATGATAGAAGGCGGAGAAGCCCCGGAGTTTATAGCACGAAGGATGGTTATACTCGCGTCTGAGGATATAGGCAACGCCAATCCGAATGCCCTTCTTCTCGCCAATACATGTTTTGATGCCGTTATGAAAATCGGTTGGCCTGAGTCAAGAATAATACTGTCACAGACAGTTATTTATCTTGCCTGCTCACCTAAGAGCAATTCAGCTGTCGTTGCCATAGACACTGCGCAGGACTTGGTTCGCCGAACTGGAAACCTGCCTGTTCCTCTTCACCTCAGAAATGCTCCTACAAAGTTGATGAAAGACATCGGTTATGGCAAGGAGTACAAGTATGCGCACGCATTTGAGGGTAATTTTGTCGATCAGGAATTTCTCCCATCGCAGGTCAGTGGCACAGTCTTGTATAATCCACAGGAAAACCCACGCGAGAATGAACATCGCAAGTTTTTGAAAATCAGATGGAAGGATAAATATGGGTATTAAAAGAACTTTATTTTTAAAAAATTCTTTTACATATATGAAAAATAACTAATTTTGCAAACGTTAATTTTAAAAATTCGAATATGGCTTATCAAATTAGTGACAAATGTGTTGCTTGTGGAACTTGCATCAGCGAATGCCCAGTAGAAGCAATAGCAGAGGGTCCAATTTATACAATTGATCCTGATTTATGCGTTGAATGCGGCACCTGCGCTGCTGTATGCCCACAGGAAGCTATTCAGCTTGGTGAGTAGTTTTTTCAGCACACAAGATTTATGAAAAGCCTGAACAAATTATACTTTGTTTGGGCTTTTCACGTTTATAATACATAATGGAAAAAAGAAGTGTTTTCAAGGATATTGTCAAGTTTGTCATCTTTATAGGCGTTGCCGTGCTTATAGTATGGCTGTTCTGGCGTCAGCTTTCTCCTGAGGAGATAAGCCAGATGTCCGATTCTTTCAGGAATGCTAATTACTGGTGGCTGCTTCCTGCACTTGGTTTCGGCGTATTAAGTCATATTCTGCGAGCGTGGAGGTGGAGAATGCTGATGTATCCGCTCGGATATAAGCCTAAAATGTGGAACATGATATTCAGCGTTTCCATAGCTTATTTCGCAAACCTTGCAATACCGCGTATCGGTGAGGTCGCACGTTGCGGAATACTTGCCAAATATGAGAAAATACCACTTGCCAAGTCACTTGGTACCGTTATCACTGAACGTGCCGTGGATATGATTACCTTTCTCCTTCTATTCATTATCAACCTGTTCGTTCAACGAGAATTTGCCATGACATGCCTCAGAGACATCATTTCCAGCGGGGAAAACCCAAATCCGACAAAATGGATAGTCATTATATCCGTATTTGTGGCACTTTTGGTGGCTGTTATTATTTGGATGGGCTATGTGCGTAAGCATCATATAAACAATAAGTTCGTGAATAAAGTTGTAGATACGATAAAAGGTTTTGCCGACGGCATCAAATCAATGGTTTACGTTAAAAGTCCGTTTATGTTCATCTTCAGCTCATTGCTTATCTGGGTGTGTTATATGTACATGTCAAAGATGATGTGCTATTGTCTCCCTGAAACTGCCGGACTCGGCTATGACGCTGTCATATCAGGGTTGGCATTCTGCACTATAGGCACAATACTTCTTCCGGGCGGTATCGGATTATACCCTGTACTCGCATCTGCAATATATTCTTTATATGGTGTTGAAAGCGGAGTCGGCTTTGCACTTGGCTGGATGATATGGGCAAATCAGACTGCCATTGTGATTATCGCTGGCATCATTTCGTTGATAATTCTTCCGATATATAACAAAACAGATCATGATTCTTCCATCACCGCAACAGAAAATACTGACAGTCACGCAGTTTAGCCAGTTTAGCAATGACTTGCAGAATGTGGTGTTTACCAATGGCTGCTTCGACATAATCCATGCCGGTCACATTGACTATCTGTCCAAGGCACGCAATCTTGGTGACGTGCTGGTCGTGGGTCTCAACAGTGACGAATCAGTGAGAAGGCTGAAGGGGCCACAGCGTCCGATCAACGATGTTGATGCACGTTCGAAAGTGCTTGCATCATTGTTTTTTGTTGATTATATTATTGTTTTTGAGGAAGATACACCTTTAAATCTTATAAAATCAGTAAGACCTGATATCCTTGTCAAGGGAGGAGACTATACCCGTGATATGGTTGTGGGTGCCGATTTCGTCGAATCATACGGAGGAAAGGTTGTCATCCTTCCGTTTCTAAAAGGATATTCCACCACATCAATACTTAATAAAAATGGCTGCAAGTAAATTGAAGACGACATATATATGCAGTGAATGTGGATATGAAAGCCTGAAATGGCTCGGCCACTGCCCAAGCTGCGGAGAATGGAACACTTTTGTTGAGGAAGTGGTAAACACTTCCAAGGAAAAAGGACGTTCGGTTGTTTCCAATCTGCGTTCCAAACCTGTTCTTATAAAAGACATAGTGCTAAATGACAAGGAAATCAGGATAAAGACAGGTGATGCCGAGTTTGACAGGGTTATGGGCGGCGGCATTGTATCAGGTTCCATAGTGCTTGTCGGCGGAGAACCTGGTATAGGGAAATCGACGTTGATGCTGCAGGTGGCAGTCAAACTGTCTGGCCTTAAAATACTGTATGTCAGTGGTGAAGAAAGCCAGCAGCAGATAAAGATGCGCTATGACCGTATCGGTAACAGTGATATGAACAATATTTACATTCTGAATGAAACCGATGTTGATGTCATAATGGAGCAGACCAAGGAAATCCAGCCTGATATGGTGATAGTCGATTCCATTCAGACAATGTTTTGTGGCAGTCTTGACTCTTCAGCGGGAAGCATTTCACAGATAAAGGAATGCACGGCATTGTTCCAGCAGTATGCAAAGTCATCGCATGTTCCTGTGTTTTTGATAGGACATATCACCAAAGATGGTTCGATAGCAGGTCCGAAGATTCTTGAACACATTGTGGATGTGGTGGTTATGTTTGAAGGTGAGAGAAATTACGGCTACAGAATATTGCGTGCCATAAAGAATCGGTTTGGCTCTTCTTCGGAGCTTGGAATATATCTCATGCAGCAGAATGGTCTGACCGAGGTCTCAAATCCTTCAGAAGTTCTGATATCCAAAAATACTGAGAATCTCAGTGGTGTCTGTTTGGCTGCCACTCTTGAAGGTATGCGTCCGATAATTATAGAGATTCAAGCACTTGTAAGCACTGCAGCGTATGGCGTTCCGCAGCGTACAACCACTGGTTTTGATTACAGGAGACTCAACATGCTTCTTGCAGTCCTTGAAAAACGCTGCAATTTCAAACTTGCATCAAAGGATGTCTTTCTCAACATCACAGGGGGCATAAAGGTTGATGACCCTGCGATAGACCTTGCGGTCGTTTGTGCAATATTGTCTTCGACAGTTGACATGCCGCTTGACCACGATTGTTGTTTTGCAGGCGAAATCGGACTTTCCGGAGAAATCCGTCCGTTCACGCATATCGAAAAACGTCTTTCCGAGGCGGAAAAAATCGGGTTCAAACGTATGCTCGTATCAGGTTATGGTATAGAAAAACTCAACCGTCACAATTCATCCATTGAAATAATTCCCGTCAACCGTGTTGATGAGGCTTTCAGGCATTTGTTCGGATAATTGATGCAGATGCGGGGTTTTGCCCGGGTGGCAGATACTCAGGCAGCGGTTATGTCCATATATTCACAGAGAATCCTTACATCAATTGTTTGCCTTCTTAGTGTTCCTTATTGCAACGAACGTGATGTATGCCAGGCAGGCTAACGTCACAATGAAGGCGTAGCGTGGATTTGCATTTGCGGCAAGTCCTGTGAGTAACGGAACAAATGCGGCACCGACTATCGCTGTGGTCATCAGTCCGGAAATCTCATTCGACAGTTTTGGATAGCGTTCGATGCACATCGAGAATATCAATGGGAAGATGTTAGCGAAACCTATGCCAATCAATATGAAACTCAACCATGTGGTGACTGGATTGTATGGCATGAACAGCAGAATGTTGCCGATGGCGGACACTGCTATTGTGATGAAAAGAAACGTATTCGGTTTCATTTTTCTAAGAATGATACCGCCGAGGAATCTTCCTATGAATAAGGCGATTATCAGGACAATATTTCCTGTTGAAGGGGCAATGTTCACGTTTTCCGACAGTATTGACGGGATTCTGCCGAACATGGAGGCTTCAGCACCGCAGTAGAAGAATATGCCGAAGAACATCATCAGAATGTATGAATTTCCAAGAGCTGCGATACATTTTCCAACGGTTGTCGGCTTCTCGTCAGAATTCTTATTGTTGGGAACATAAATGGTAACCATGATTAAGGTTATCAGCAGTATGGCAGCAAAAATCGGGAACAGAATTCTGAATCCGGCATTGATTGGCTCGCTTCCTGCATTTATGTTTTCAATACGGAACCAGCTGTGTTTCATAAGAGAAGTACCCACCAAAGCGATTATCAGAGAAGTGGATAGTGTTCCAATGGCTTTTACTGACTGTGCAAACGACAGGTTGCTGGAGTATTTCCCTTCTGCGGAGACATCCTTCATAAGAGGATTACCTGCCACCTGAAGAATCGTAGCGCCGGCTCCCATGAGCATTACGGCTGCAAGTATCATCGGAAAACTAAAGGCTAATGCGGGTAAAATCGCACCTAACAGAAAAACTATCAATCCGATGACAAGCATTTTCTTTTTGCCTATTTTAGACTGCATGACACCTGTAGGCACTGACAGGATGCCGAACATTATCATGCCGAATAATGATACGAACGATGCGGTAAAAGGGGTTACGTGAAATGCTTCCTGAACAATGGAAACCAACTGGTTGGCAGCATCTCCGAATCCCATTGCAAGGAAAACGAGAAATACTGCGAATACTGATAATGATTTTTTCATATTTTGAGGTATTAATTGTTGATAAAATGTCTGGCTAAAAATCCTAAAATTAGTGCAATTACAAAGAATATGGTGAACCACAGAACTGAAACCGAGAACTGTTTGAACTGTGTCTTTTTGTCGGTTTCGGCCCCTTTGTCCTCGAATTTGAGGTTTACCTCTTTGTCACCGACATCCAAAGTCACTTTTCTGCCTAATGTTATCGGCATGTTGTTGCTGATATGTCCAAAAGGCATGTTGAAACAGACAGGGTAGTCGTAGTCCTTTACTGCCTCCATGATGATTTCCTCTGCAGTTTTGCCGAACGGGATGGTGTTGTCGTGCATGTCACTGAATGCACCTACGATAAGGCCTTTGAGATGTTCAAGTTTCCCGGACCGTTTCAGACTCATCATCATCCTGTCGATGTGGTACAGGTATTCGTCAAGGTCTTCGATGAATAGAATCTTGTCATTTGTTTGTATGTCGCTGTTGCTGCCTATCTGACTGTAAAGTATTGACAAGTTGCCGCCGACCACTTCGCCGGTTGCAGTTCCTTTGCGGTTTGCAATTTTGCATGTTTCAACCTCAGTGGTATAGCTTATCGTCTCGCATTTGCCCTGTTGTTCATCATTCTCGTAATCAATGCCGAAAAGTATTTTTCTCAAGGCATTTTTGCTTTCCGGTGTTGCATCGGCGATTGTGACCATCATCGGAGCATGGATGCTTTCGATACCAAGATTGTTCATCTTATTGTGTATGACGGTTACATCGCTGAAACCGATTATCCATTTAGGATTATCTAAAAGGCCTGAAAAATCAACCCTGTCAATGATTCTGACAGTTCCATATCCACCACGGGCACAGAAAATTGCTTTTATGTCCCTGTCATTGATGGCATTCTGCAAGTCGGCTGCACGCATTTCGTCAGTGCCGGCAAACTGGTTGTCTTCTTCAAAAAGATTCTCTGCGAAAACAACTTTCAGTCCCCAGCTTTGCAGGATTTCCACACCCTCAGTAATGTCGGATAGCGTTACTTTCCTTGCTGTTGCTACGATTTCGACTTTGTCGCCTTTGTGTAGTAATGGTGGTGTTATCATTTTGACAATTATTCAAACTGCAAACTTACATAATATTTTGAAATTTTTGTATCTTTGTAAAAAATGCATTAACAATTCAATTATGGAAGAAGCATTACCTTACAAATATCAGTATCCGCATCCGGCTGTCGCTGCCGACTGTCTTGTGTTTGGCTATGATGGCAATTCGTTGAAAATACTGTTGATACGGCGTAAAAATGATCCGTATAAGGGTTATTGGGCTGTTCCGGGCGGTTTTTCAAATATGGATGAAACAATAGACGAGACGGCCAAAAGGGAACTCAGGGAGGAAACAGGCCTTGAAGTTTCGGACGTGGAGCTTTATGGCGTTTTCAGTAAGCCTGACAGAGACCCGCGTGAAAGGGTCATTGGCATTACTTATCTGACGATTGTCAGGCTCAGAGATGCAGTGGGTGGTGATGATGCTGAAAAAGCGCAATGGTTTGACATCGACGATCTCCCGGAATTGGCTTTCGACCATGCACAAAGTGTCGAACTCGCCAAACAGCATCTAAAAGAGTTGAACAAACTTCGTGAACCGCAATTTAATGCTGATACTGAGATGTTTTCACCTGCTGAAATGCTACACCTAAGATTACTCATTGAAGAAATGTGATTTGAGGAAATTTGTTTTGAAAAAAAGTGTAATTTTGCGGCTGTATTTTTAAAAAATATCCTTTAATAAATTTTAGAAAAATGAGTGGTTTTTTTGGTGCAGTTCTCAAGCATCCTTGCGAAACAAACCTGTTTTACGGAATTGACTATCATTCACATTTAGGCACTAAACGTGGTGGTATGGTAACATTGGACGATGGTTTTTTTCATCGTGCCATTCATAATATTGACAATTCTTATTTCAGAACGAAATTCAGTGACGATTTCGGCAAATTCAAGGGCAATAGCGGTATAGGTGTGATAAGCGATACCGACTCACAGCCTATTGTTGTCAATTCTCATCTTGGCAGATTTGCAATTGTTACTGTTTCCAAAATCAACAATATAAGTGAATTGGAACAGGAGTGTCTTGATAAGGACCAGCAGTTCACGGAGCTGAGCAGCGGGGTTACTAACCAGACGGAACTTGTGGCATTGCTGATCACCCAAGGTAAGGATTTTGTCAGCGGAATCCAAAACGTCTTCCGTAAGGTCAAAGGTTCATGCTCAATGCTTATTCTTACTGACCATGGAATTATTGCTGTTCGTGATTATTATGGACGTACTCCTATCGTTATCGGTAAAGGTGATGATGGTTATGTGCTTGCTTCGGAGAGTCACAGTTATGCTAATTTGGGTTATGAGACCGAAAAGTTTGTTGGTCCGGGCGAGATAGTCCGTGTTACATCCGACGGCATAGAACAGTTGTTGCCTCCTAACGACAAAATGCAGATTTGCTCTTTCCTCTGGATTTATTACGGATATCCGGCGGTGGATTATGAAGGCATAAATGTGGAAGATGTGCGGTATCGCGAAGGTTATGAGATGGGTAAGAAGGATGATGTGGAAGCTGATTTCGTTTCTGCAATTCCTGATTCCGGAATTGGTATGGCTTTGGGTTATGCACTCGGCCGCAATATACCTTACAAAAGAGGGGTTGTCAAATACACTCCGACATGGTCGCGCAGTTTTATGCCTGTAAATCAGGAAACCAGAGAGCATGTCGCCAAGATGAAACTCATTCCCAACAGAAGCGTCCTTGAAGGCAAAAGAATAGTTATTTGTGATGACTCTATAGTCAGAGGCACTCAACTGAGAGACAATGTAAAGAAACTGTATGACTGTGGTGCAAAGGAACTCCATGTCAGAATCAGCTGTCCTCCTTTGCTTTACGGTTGTGAATTCATCAATTTCTCGACTTCAAGGTCTGAAATGGAACTTATAACCCGTCGGGTCGTTGAAGAACTTGAGGGCAACAGTAAAAAGAATCTTCCTCTTTATATGGATGAAACCTCTCCTCAGTATGCGCGTATGGTTGAGAGCATCAGAAAACATTTGGGGGTTGATACGTTGAAATTCAATTCGTTAGATGTTATTGCGAAAGCTATCGGATTGCCGAAGGAAAGAATCTGCACTCATTGTTTCGATGGCTCAAGCTACGGTTATTAATTCATTTGAACTGAAGATAATCATTGGAAGGAACTATTGACAAGACAAAGGAACTTGCCACAGGAGAAATCAGGCACCTGTTATGGGTCTATGCTCTTCCGGCAGTGGTAAGCCAGATAATTGCTTCGATTTACAATATTGCTGACAGAATGTTCATCGGCAATGGTATTGGGCCGTTGGCCATAGCTGGACTTGCCATTACCATGCCGGTGATGAATATCATCCATGCTTTCGGTTCACTTATCGGTGCCGGTTCTGCTGCAAGAATGTCAATAGTTTTGGGCAAACGCGACAAGGAATGGGCTGAGAATATTCTTGGCAACAGCTTTATATACACATTCATCTTAGGCGGCATTGTGATGTTTTTCGGATATATGTTTATGAACAGCATTTTACGGAAGTTTGGAGCCACTGACGATACTGTGTCGTATGCTTTGGAGTATATGCGGATAGTTTTGCCCGGAATGTTCATGACCACGTTGACGTTCAACTTGGTGGGACTTATCAGATCTTCAGGTTATCCTGTGAAAAGCATGTTAATACTTGCCGGCGGTGCCATTTTGAATATCATCCTTGATCCGCTTTTCATTTTTGTCTTTAAGGCCGGTATTGGTGGTGCTGCATGGGCAACGACCAGTTCAATGACTGTCTCTTCAATTGCGGCAATAATACATTTTGTCAATCCGAAATCTTTCATTCATTTCAGAAGACATGCATGGCGGCTGAAAGGCTATATTCTGAGGAATATTTTATTGATAGGCATGAGTCCCTTCCTGATGAATGTGGCGGCAGCCGGTGTTGTTGCAATTCTCAACTCTCAGATTCTGCGTTATGGCGGCGACTATGCTGTCGGTGCATACGGTATCAGCAATTCTTTTGTAATGCTTTTTATTCTGTTGATTGTTGGCATCTGTATGGGAATGCAGCCTATTGCCGGTTACAACTATGGTGCAGGCTTGAGTTTGCGACTTAAGGAGGTTTATAAGCTGACGATGAAATGGAATGTCGCCATCGGTATTGTGGGGGCTGTAATAGCCTGCGTGTTTCCGTATTATATTGTCAGAGCCTTTACCGATGATGCCACCACTATTGCAATAGCAATACCTTGTTTGCGTATTCTGATTGTAATGGCACCATTCATTGCATTTACGATAACGAACTCCAATTTCTTTCAATCGATTGACAAGCCGTGGATTGCTATTGTCACGAGTCTGTCGCGACAAGTTATTTTCTTGGTGCCGTTGTGTTATATTGTGCCGTCGATTATTACGAAATACGGCGGTGACGGCTTGATAGGAGTATGGGAGTCATGCATGATATCGGATATATGCGGTGCCGCTCTTGCTGCGATATTGCTGTATTCACAAAGGAAGGTCTTCAGGGAAAATGAACCTGTACAGAATTGATGCGAGATGGGGAATATTTCAGTCGCTCAGAACGTAACCGATGCGTCATCTTCACAAGAATAATTCCGGAATATTGCTGACTCATCATTTCTAACAGTCACATTATCAATATGTATATGCTTGCATGCAATAGCAATTACTGCTTTGTCGCTGGGGTATTGCATGATGATGTCCTTTATGGAAATATCTTTACAGTTGTTGAGTAATAATAGTGATGGTATGATGTTGTCAGTCTTAGGAAGGAAGCCCTTTTCGACAAGCTTGTTGATTTCGGTGACTGTCTTTTCTCCGGCACCTTCTATTACACCTTGACCGAAGATGTGGAAATTGTTGACGCCATCGGCTAACAGCAATGCGGTGATTCCGTTTAGGCTGTCGTATTCGTATGGCGATGACTTTGCAACCAGGATTGCACCTTCCTTCAGATATAATGTGACGTTGGAGCGGATGTTTACGCTTCCGATGAGGTATCTGCCTACATACAGCGTTATGGTGTCGCCTGGATGTTCAGTGCTTATCCAATCCATGGCTTTCTGAAATGATGTGGTGTTGTCGGTCGTGCCGTCTGATTTCATTCCGAAAAATGAACCTTGGTACTGTTTCGGATATGCCAGACTGCATGTAAGTAAAACTATGATAGTCAGTATTATGCGTTTCATTTCCTCACGTTGTTTTTGATGATTTGTTTTTTGTTTTTGCTGTCGGGTTCTGAAATGTTTATCTTCTCAAGTTTGAGAGTGGTTACGTCATCAGCGACAATGGCTGGTCGGTATTCTTTTTCTTTGGCTGTGAGAGTTACATTTTTGAGAGTTATGTTTTCGGCATGACGTATGTAAAGTCCCCATGCAGGCAGTTCCTTGAACTGTGAGAATTCCGGATAAGACGCAATCATTTCAGGGACAGATTTCAGTGATTCCTTGTCAGTGCCGCAGTAGGCGTAATTTGGATCGCTTCCGCCAGGATAGATGATTTCAACATTTTCAAGTGTGACATTTTTGATGTGACTGTCTTCGATGCCTACAATGCCTGCTGGAGAAATGTTTCTCGGAAGGTCTTCAACCGGCCCTTCGTAAGAATAACCTTTGTCTGGCTTTGTCGCCGGTACTTCAACGTAAACGTTTTTTATCAATACATTGTTCATTGTGCCGATACGTTCATCCTTGTTGCGCTTGCCGGTACGGAGATAAATCGCGTTGCCGGTATTGATGGCCCTGATTCCGTCGATGTCAACATCTTCGATGATTCCACCGTCAACGGCTGCCAAAGTTATTGCGCTGCGGTATGTGTCATAAATCTCCAGATTTCTAATGGTTATGTTCTTGAATCCGCCTTGTGATACTGTCCCGAATTTCAGCCCGTTGGCGCTTGAGCGTCCCCTGCAGTTTTCAATTACCACGTTCTGACAGATACAGTCCTTGTTGTGTGATTTCAGACAGAAAACATCGTCTGCTGCATCCATGTCGCAGTTTCGCACTATTACTCCGTTGCAGTCAACTATGTCGATGCCGTCGTTGTTCCAATATGATTTGCTGTCAACCGTGATGTTCTGAACAGTCACATTTATGCAGCGGTCGTATGTCTGATTCCAACTTGCAGGGTCTCTCAAGGTGATGCCTTCAACGAGGACATTGGTGCATTCCCTGAAATAAATGTTCTCAGGCCGGTTTGTCTCGTTCGGACGATCGTTCCTTAGATTGTCGTTGAACAGTCCCTTGTGAATGTTTTCACATTGGTTGTAAGCAGTCGTAAACCCCTGGCCGTCAATGGTCCCGGCTCCTGTTATCCCTATGTTGTTCTGCTTTATGGCAAATATCAGAGACATCCATCTTACGTAAGGGTCTTTCACATAATCCAAAGGATTTGTGGAACCGAGGATAACGGCATTCTGTTCGAGATGCAGGGTGACATCTGACTTTAAGTAAATGGAACCTGTCAGGTATTTGCCTGAAGGAAATATCAGACGACCGCCGCCATTTTCACTTACGAAATCGATAGCCGATTGTATTATTTTAGTATTTAAGTATACACCATCATCTACCGCTCCGAAGTCTGTAATGTGATAGTCAGTTTGAGCTATGGCTGGCAATGAAGTGATGGCAATAAGCAATAAGAAAAAATAATGTTTGATCATTTATCCTAAAATTTTTTTCATTAAACCTATGAATTTGTATGGCATATAGCGGAAAGGCAGGTCTATCCAGTTTGGGGTGTCGATAACTGAGCGGCGGTGGGTGAAAGCCTCAAAGCTGTTTTTGCCGTGATAGCGTCCCATACCTGAGTTGCCTACGCCGCCGAAAGGCATTTTGGCATTGGCAAAGTGCATGATGGTGTCGTTGACACATGCACCGCCGGATGTTGTCTTTTTAAGCACATCCCAGCCTTTGCTGCGGTTGCCGAAATAATAGAATGCTAAAGGTTTTTCCCTTTCGGTGATGAATTTTATGACTTCGTCGATGGAACTGAAATCGATAATAGGGAAGATTGGACCGAAGATTTCATCGGTCATAACCGGTGAATTAGGGTCAACATCATCGAGCAAAGTCGGTTCAATGTAGCGGTCGGAAGCATCATAATGACCTCCTGCAAGCACATGGCCGTCCTTTAGATATCCGATAACACGATTGAAGGCTTTGTCGTTGACCATCCTTACAAAGTTCGGGCTTTTCTGAATGTTTTCGCCGTGCAGTTTGACAATGGCTTTTCTGAATTCATTGACGAACTCTTCCTTTATGTCGTGATGCAGCATCAGATAATCCGGTGCGATACAGGTTTGGCCGCTGTTGAGCGTTTTTCCCCATGCGATGCGCATCGCCGCCTTCTTGATGTCTGCATCCTTGTCAACAATACACGGACTTTTGCCGCCGAGTTCCAAGACAACAGGTGTGAGGTTCTTTGCTGCGGCAGCCATCACGGTCTTGCCCAACTTAGGACTTCCGGTAAAGAATATCAGGTCCCATCTCTGTTCCAGCAGTGCAGTGTTGACATCTCTGTGACCTTCAATCAGTGCCACATATTTGGGTTCGAAGGTGTCTTCGATTATTTGTCTAAGAACATCGGAAATCTGCGGCACGTATGGCGAAGGTTTCAATACAGCTGTACATCCTGCGCTGATGGCTCCGACGAGGGGACACAACAGCAGCGTTACCGGATAATTCCAAGGTGAAATAATCAGAGTGTTGCCAAGAGGTTCTTTGATGATGCGGCTTTTGCTGGGAAAATGGGTGAGAGGAGTTTTTACACGTTCGGTTTTTGCCCATCTGCGCAGATGTTTGATGTGTGAACGGATTTCACCGGTAACTATGCTTATTTCGCAAAGGTATGACTCTGGCTCGCTTTTGTGCAGGTCATGCCATAAAGCATCATACAATGGCTGTTCGAATTTCTTCATTGCGGCAAGCAGTTTCTTGAGCTGCTTAATGCGAAAAGCTAAGTCTTTTGTATTTCCTTCTTTGAAAAAGGACTTCTGACCCTCCAGAATGTATGGTATGTCTTCTAAAGTGTATTTCATTTTCTTAACGTCGGTGTTGTGTGTTATGTTTGTCAAGAAATTCTTCAAGTTCTTCGATTTCTTTCTCGGTGGTTGCCCAACTTGTGACGAATCTGACGGCGGTTTCGGATTGACCTTTTACGCCCCATATTTCAAAAGAGAAATGTTTGCGCATTTCGTCCATGACTTCATTCGGCAGAATGAAGAACTGCTGGTTGGTAGGGGAGTCGATGAACATCTTGTAGCCGTTGCTGACGAATGCTTTCTTAAGCCTTTGAGCCATGGTGATGGCATGTCGGCTGATACGCATGTACAGGTCATCGGTGAAAAGTGTGGCAAACTGGATGCCGAGAAGTCGTCCTTTTGCCAAAAGGCCGCCGTGCTGTTTTACCTGCGTCATAAAATGAGGAAGCAGGGATGGATTGGAAGTTACCACTGCCTCTCCGAACAGTGCCCCAACCTTTGTGCCACCGATATAGAAGACATCACATGCGGATGCAAATTCAGGCAGGGTAATGCCCGAAGCGGCTAATCCGTATCCAAGCCGAGCCCCGTCAATATATAATGGTATGTCATGCTTTTGGCATATATTGTGTATTGCTTTCAATTCGTCCAATGAATACAGCGTCCCCAATTCTGTCGGAAAACTGATATATACCATTCCGGGCTCAACTTTGTGCTGCCAAGTGTCGTCTTTGTAAAAGTCAGTCACATAACTGTCAATGTCGGCAGCCGCAAGTTTTCCGTCTTTCGATGGAATAACCAGAACTTTGTGTCCGCCTGTCTCTATCGCGCCGGATTCGTGAACGTTTATATGAGCATCTTCGGTGGCAATCACGCCCTGCCAGTTTTGCAGGAGTGCATCTATGACGGTCGCGTTGGTCTGTGTTCCGCCGGTCATAAAATGCACATATCCTTTGTTTTGCAGATTGCAGGCGTCGAGAATCAGTTTTACGGCCTTTGCAGTGTAATCGTCAAGTCCGTATCCAACGGTCTTTTCCATGTTGGTAAGTGTAAGCTGCTTAATTATCTCGTGAGTTGCCCCGGACATATAGTCATTGTCAAAGTGAATCATTTCCAGTAATTTTTTGTGGTGCAAATTTATAAATAGTTTTTGTTATGGCGAGAGTTGCGTAAGTGAATAGTAAATAAAAAAATATTGGGGAAATCTGTTGCAATGAGAAAATAATTGTACCTTTGCTTATCTTTTGTTTAACAATAAAAAATGATTATTATGAAGAAGTATGAATGTACAGTATGCGGACATATATATGATCCTGCTGTAGGTGATCCTGATAATGGCATTCCTGCCGGAACTCCTTTTGAAAAATTGCCGGATGACTGGACATGTCCAGTCTGCGGAGTAGGGAAAGAAGACTTTAAACCTATGGATTAAGTGTAACAGACCAAAATGGTTTAATTGCCGTATGAAAAAATTTTATTGCCCTACGTGTGGCTATGTGTATGAAGGCGAAGAAAAGCCTTTAAGATGTCCGATTTGCGGAAAGGAAATGATAGAAGTTGAAGAAGAGGAAACTTCTGACACTGATGCAAACTAAAAAAAGCAGGTACGTGGTTTTAAACGTACCTGCTTTTTTAATTACAACATCATTCGTTGAATTATTTGTTTTCAGGTACCTGTCGCATTGCGGCAGCCGCACATTGTGGCAGCCGCCAAACAGAGAATCAATCCTTAATCAAACAAAACAATTACAGACTCCGAACCGCCATAGATTTTTTTCCTGGCCTTCATCTGGTATGCATTACGCAGTCCGTGGACGAAGGATTTTCCATATTCCACTTGTTTCCATTCTGAAACTACCGTTGACCAGTTGTCATTTTCAGATGCTCTCATCTCCAAACCGTAATAACCATATACTTCAGGGCTTATACCATAGACGAAACAAGTGATGGTGTCTTCAGGCAGCAAGGTTTTGGAATAATGTGTCAGATAAACCCATTCAACATCTTCCTTAAAGGGAAGTTTCTCGTAAAGCACCACTTTCTCCACATCGTCTTGCAAAGATTTATCTTCAAATTTTGTAAAAAACTGTAATCCTTGAGAATCTGAACTTTCTATGGCTTCAACCGCCTTTGAAGTACCTGGATTTGTAATTTTGAAACGAGCATCCAAAACATCCTTTGTATTTTCACCGTACTTAACAGGAATCAGTTCGAAATTCTGTTCCGTCCAGAGTTTCAGATAGGTAGAATCATTTGATCCCACAAAAAGCCTTGCTGAGTTTTGTTTATCGGCATCGTAAACCACAAGGGTTTTAGAAAACTGCGCCGAGCCACTTTCATCATGCATGGAAATACTAATGTTTGATGATTCCTTTTTGCATCCACTGAAAAGCACTGCCACAAACATGGCGACCAATAATCCTTTGAATTTATTCATATTTGTTTTTTTTATGGTTGTTTATCGGATAACGCAGCAGGGAACTGTATATTGTATATTGGGCAAAAAAACAGCGTCCCCTAACGAGTGCAAACACAAAAAATAGATTCTACTCCAAGAAAAACATAACTTTTATGGTTTTAATTCCAAAAAAGTTGTATTTTTGCGGTGATAAAAAACGGATATGATTGGGCGATATTTGTATAAACTACTGGAAGACAAGTTATTTAAAGGGAAAATTGTGATTCTGGTCGGTGCTCGTCAGGTGGGCAAAACCACACTGCTTCGTCAGATGGTTAAAGACAGGAGCGATTGCCTGTGGCTGAACGGCGATGAGCTGCAGACGCAAAATCTTTTCGACAATGCCTCTGCCGACAGGCTTCTTTCGGAGTTCGCCGGACATCGGATAGTCATTTTGGACGAAGCCCAACGCATCCGGGATATCGGTTTGAGACTGAAACTGATAGCCGACTCTGGCACTGACATACAAGTGGTTGCCACCGGCAGTTCCTCCTTTGATCTTGCCAACGAGGTGAACGAACCGCTCACAGGCCGCAAGTGGGAGTTTCAGATGTTTCCCCTGTCGTTTGGTGAAATGGTGGCACATCACGGCAAACTCAAGGAGATGCGGATGCTCTATAGACGCATCATTTACGGCTATTACCCCGAAGTAGTGATGAATGAAGGCAACGAGTCCGAGATTCTCAAACTGCTGACGGACGCCTATCTATACAAGGACATTCTTGCTTGGGAGAACATCAAGCATCCCGACAAGTTGCAGACCCTGCTGCGCGCATTGGCCTACCAAGTGGGTTCGCAGGTCTCCTTCAACGAGCTGTCGCAGATGTGCTCGTTAGACACCAAGACAGTGGAGCGCTACATTGCCCTTCTTGAACAATGCTACATCATCTTCCGGCTGCCTTCGTACGCCCGTAACTTGCGACACGAACTCAAGTCGAGCCGAAAGATCTATTTCTACGACAATGGAATCCGTAATTCACTGATTGCAGACTTCACTGCGCCGGAAATCCGACAAGACATAGGGGCGTTATGGGAAAACTTTGTCATATCCGAGCGGATAAAATACAACGACTATAACCGGCGATGGGTGAACCGATTTTTTTGGCGCACCAAACAGCAGCAGGAGATAGATTACTTGGAGGAGTGTGATGGAAAGCTCCATGCGTTTGAAATCAAATGGAATCCGAAAGCCAAAGCCAAACTCACCAAGACTTTTGCCACAGCCTATCCTGACGCCGACTTTCTTGTAGTAAATCCTGAAAATATCGCGGATTTTCTGATAATGAAATAATGCCTTTCCTGTTTTTATACCAACATCATTCGTATTCGATAATTCCGACGTCAAAAATTACAAAAATCCTCATATTGCAGGCCCGTTAATTCCATAATAGGAACAATCCTCCTCCCATTTCAGCGGGTTTTGCGTCATATAGTGGACTATGTGTTGATAAGATTCGTCGTTCCGTATAATGTGTTCGTAAAAATTGCGCTGCCATGGAGAAAACCCCATTTGTTTGGTTACCCCGATTTTGAATCCGCGTACCACGGATCCCACGGTACGGGATGTGCCATGGGGTTGTATTTTTGAAAACGTGGGTAATGGTAGGGGCGAATAATCATTCGCCCCTACATCCGCGGTATTCGCCCCTACATCCGTGGTATCCGCACACATACCCGTGTTATTCGCCCCTACGGCTGCCCCTACAACCGATTCATCCCTAATATTGGTATCGGTGTTATTGTGCATTTCAATAATCCCATGCACATGGTTGGGCATAATAACATATTCATGCAAAATAATTTGCGGGAAATGGTCCGGAATCTTTTGCCAGCATTCGTTCACAATTCTTCCATAATTCGACAGGTAAATTCTCCCATCGTGAACCTCTCCAAAGAGACATTCTCGGTTTCTGGTGCAGATTGTTAGGAAATAATTTCCGTTTTGGGTGTAATCATATCCGGTCAGACGTATGGAACGACGATGGTATGTCTTTGTTTTCATATTGTTTGTAAAATTGTTTTCCCCCCACAAAATTACAAAATAATCCAATATGAAAAACGGGTGCAACCGCAATGGTTACACCCGTTTTTGGGGATTGTAGAGACGTGCCATGGCGCGTCTTTACGGTATTGTTATATTATTTTCCTTCGCTCAGCTTCTTATACCCTTCGTATCTCAGCTTAGCAAATTGCTCGGTCTTTGCGAAGAGTTCCTTGGCCTCCTCTGGGAAGGTCTTCAGCAAGCTGTTGTAACGAACCTCACCCATGATGAACTGCTGGAACTTGCTCCAGTCAGGCTCCTGGGAGTCGAGGTGGAAGCCGTTCTTGCCTTCCTCTTCCTCGGCGGGGTTGAAACGCCAGAGGTGCCAGTAACCGCAATCGACGGCGAGCTTCTCTTCCATCTGGGAGTGACCCATGCCGATCTTGATGCCGTGGTTGATACACGGAGCATAGCAGATGATCAGTGACGGGCCCGGATAAGCCTCAGCTTCCTTGATGGCCTTGAAGTACTGAGCTTGTGAAGCGCCCATGGCGACTTGAGCGACATAGACGTAGCCGTAGCCGTAGCTCTTGGCAATCATGCCGAGGTCTTTCTTGCGGACCTTCTTGCCAGAGGCAGCGAACTTGGCGACAGCGCCAGCCGGGGGGGCCTTGGAGCTCTGACCGCCGGTGTTGGAGTACACCTCGGTGTCGAGGACGAGGACGTTGACGTCTTCGCCGCTGGCCAGCACGTGGTCGAGACCGCCGAAGCCGATGTCGTAGGCCCAACCGTCACCACCGAAGTGCCGATGTTTTTTTTACCACCAAACAACATTATAATTATAAATGGGTCGATTAGCTTCGGCTTTGGCAACTTCTTTAGTGGCATTTATCAACGCTTTTTGGAGGTCAACTTCGTTCTGTTGTTGTTTTAACATGAAATTCCACTCCCGCTTGTCAATTTCACGCACACGTTTCCCGATATTATCAGAAAGAGTTTGAGCTTTTGGGAAGTAAGAAGAGAGCGGATGTATTCTCTCTAAGATTGCACAAGATTGTTCAGCACCCTCGTAATTCTGTTGTGAGTTCCAAAGAGTATAAGCCTCGTTGTATAAAGTTGCCCCTTCGTTGTCAATCTTTTTTTGAAACACTTGTGATGCTGAGTTAATTGCATCAGGATATTTGGAACATGCTTCTGGAATCATCAGAATGTCTGCTATGGCTTGGTCGTACTGTCCCATATCAGCCATGGCAAGAGCTTTTTTTATGATTTGATCAGCCTGCTTGTCGTAATACTCTAAAATTTTCGCTTTACTAGATTCTATGAATTCTAAGATTTCAGAATCCTTTGGCTTAATGTTGTTTACAATGGTAATGAAAGCTTTGGTGTCGTTCTGTCCGACTCCCTTGTAAGATTTTGTCACACTACCGAAAACATTTCTTGTTTCCACATCTCCAAAATAGAAAGTGATGTCAGCGTTTAATACAATCATAGGCGGAGCAGAAGCCTGAACTTGTTTGTCTGTGACCACAACATGTGGTATAATGGCGAATCGTGAATTGGAGAGACTGCTCATTCCGTTGGAAGAAACCATCTGCTTTATCTTAGCTTCCAAATTTTTCTCTGCTTGTACCGGAACGGCATCCTGATGTGGAACAAAAGCGGTAACCACCATCATTCCTACATCACCACTTGTTGTCGTTGTTTGCGATTTACCATATAAGAACAGCAATATTAATGCAATAAATAGCGAGAAAGTCTTTTTCATATTATTTTCCTCCCATAATAATTGTTATTTCACCTAATCCTTTTGAGGTCAGTTTGCTGGTCTGTCCTGTTGTCTTTTTGATGAACTTCACCAAACTCCTGCCCCAATAGCGCGCGTCAACAGCACGTATATTTCCTTCTCCGTCATCAATAGTCATAGGAATTCGCACCTGTTCGAAACGAAGTTTATTTTCTGTCGCCGATTTTGTTGAGAAACGGCCTTTAACCGTATTGGCGGCCATATAGTCCTCAATTATTTCGCCGAGTTCGAGGTCTCCAAACTCGGTTTCAAAATCGATTTCGCAATCTCCCCAACGTTTAATGTTAACAATTATTTCGCGACCGTCGGTGAAAAGGTTGTTGAAATGGATCATCAACCCTTCCAAGAAGTTGTCTTTGAAACTCAACACGGCCTCTTGAAGTTGGTTGGTAATGTCACCAGCGGAACTGGGAGTTCCTTGCCCGACATTGCCAGAAATGATTTTGCCTGTATAGGCATCAATGGCTTGGAGGTTGAACTTTATTTGGGTTTTCGGACCAAGTTGCACTTTTTCAAAGTCCAAGTCTAATATAATGTCGGGCTGGGCGTTCGCTTTCAATCTGTCAACAGGTGATTCCGCGACTTCGCTCCCTGTTTCTTTGGAACTCAACACCATTTCCTCTGCCGCCTCGCTCTCCAAATTCTTTAACTCCTGCTCCAGCGATTTGATGGGGTATCCTTCTTTTTGCATAAAGTCAGCCATTGCGGCAATCATAGCACGCATATCCGAATTGTTTTGCAATGCCTTTTTGTAGTCCGAGATATGTTTCGTCTCACCCATGTCATCGTAATTGATGGTGTAGCCATTCCTTATGCACCATATTTCAGAAGGGAGAACCATTATTGTAGGCTTTTTCGCTTGTGGATATGCGGCAAACGTCATAATGACGAAAAACAAGAAAAAACTGATTTTTTTCATTGATTCAATACTATTCATAATTATTATTTTGAGTATTTAAGGTTTGTCGTAAGATGATTAAAATCCAGAATTCAACGATTTTATGATGCCATCAGACTGTAATTTCTTCTTCAGATTATCATACATTACCTGAACGTATATGGCCACTTTATAGCCACCTTTAACTTCGCGCTTGTCTTGTCCTGATGGAATCCCATCGGTAGTTAGGTTGACAAAATTAAGATATGTTGATCCTGTTTCAAAAAAATCGTAGAAATAATCAACATTGTTGTCCAATATAGTTGGATCGGGACACAATGCGGGTGTTGCCATTGCATTGGCATTGCTGGGAATCCCCCTGAAAATACAAGCGTGAACCGCGTTCTTCTTGGCCTGCGTTATGGCAAGGTCCACACGTTTGCCATAACCCCAGACTTTAAGGAATTTTGTCCCGTCCTGCCCGACTTGCACAGTTGAGACTTCATAATTGTTCCAATTGTTGAACAAAGCGCGTCTGTCTTTCACTTTTTGAGCAAAACCGGTATTTGCCAAGATTCCAATTAAACAAAGCAATAATAACTTTCTCATATTTTTTTATTTAGTTTGTGGTTAAAATGAAATTCTGACACCAAGACTCAATCCCACAGCCCCTAATCCCAACTCCATTCTGTTTCTCTGTGGCCATCCGAGGTAAAGAGAACTACCATCATTGTAATACGTGCCGTATTTGAATAGGAAAGAGTAGTCCCCCTGTACAAAAATTTGGAAATGATAAACGGGCATAATTGAGAATCTTAAACCTGCATTAGCGAACCATCCTGCCTTATACTTGAAATCAACCTTGTCGGAAGTAATCGGCACATCCACACCGACAAGAACAAAGGGCTGGAACTCAAATGCTTTTGTGACTGGAAGACCGCAACCATAACCCAACGAGAAATTCATCATAAAGGGGTAAACGTCTGTCATGTCAAATCCCAAATTCAGTAAACCATAATGTGCAATACCTGACTTATCAATATATCCAAGATAATCAACTCTGACATTTGCTATTGATATACCACCGAACTGTGCGCTTGCACTAATACCTACTTTGGCATCCTTGTCTTGTTGAAGCAACATTCCTTCTTTCAAAGGCCGTCCTGAAATTTGATAAAAGCAGGATGTGTGCAAGGAGTCAAGGTAAGCCTGAAACTCTTCGGACTTTTTTTCTTTCTTGCTAGAGGTCGTATCACTTTTTGAGAACAGTCCAGAAAGAAATCCGCCGGAAAACTTAGCTTGTTTGGCATTGGTCTCCGTCCTGTTGTCTACAATGTTTGTTGCTCTCACATATCCTCTTTTGACCGTATAAAGATGCCCTTCCTTGTCTTCTCTGAAAATGTATGCGCGATATCTGTCTCCATTTCGCAAACCCTCTTTCTTCCCGATTTTAGCCAAAATGGGCTTGACGTGATAGACTGAGGTTTTAACTTTCCAACCGTCAATTTTCTTCTCCATTTTGGACAGGTTGTCGTTATTGAACAAAAGTTTTACGGCTTCATCAAGATTGTCACCAGAGGAGTATATCGTTTTCTTAAAAACTTTGTGCATAGGAACTTTCAAATTATCAAAGAAGTTCTTTTTCTGTAGTTTCACGTCTGCAGGGTCATTGTCATTTATCCAACCGTACATATACAGATTATTTAAATCGTCCTCGGTGAAGTCTATCTGGTAAACATGTGCATCTGCCGTCACCACATTGCTTGCCGCACTAACCCTCTTGATGTCAAAAACAACGATATAGCTGTTAGGAATCATCTGTCCTCCATTTTCCTTCAACGTGGATACCTTTGCGGCTTGCGCATTAAGTTTGTCTTGATCAGAGGCATTATATACGCTGCGCTGTTCCATCACAGAAACATCCATGCTGCCATCAGACTTTCTGTTCAACCAGTATGCAACAATCTCGCGTCCAATGTTCATCTGGTTGACTGTGACATCCAGAATAGAATCAATAATGTTGTCTCTTTTTGCAGAAAGAGGTATGAAAGTGGTGCGGATTCTGTTTATGTCAAATTTGTCATCATAAATAACTGAATCATAGCCAAGTTTCGAATAATAATCCAAGTTGTCATTGTACTTGGTAAAAAGTACGGAAATACTATTTCGGTTATAGGTGAAGGCACTACCTTCATCGTCAATCATTGTCTTTTTTTGAGCCATAGTCTGACAACAAAAACCGATGCAGACAATTAACAATAAGTAATTTTTTCTCATAATACGATATGTTTAATTGAACGATTAAATTAACTGAACAAAAGTATGAATTATTAAAGCCTTACAGAACCCCTCCTGTCGCCAATTCCACTACACTTTTGTTGCTAATCAAATAACATCTATGGCTTTGGAACACTCCAACAAAAAATCGTGATGCAACAGTTTTGAAATCCTTATCAACAATTGCAAATCAATGGTATCCTTACTAAGAATCTTATACACATTTGTCCTATCAGTATGTATCGCTTTTGCGAACCACGTGACGGTTCTGCCCTGCGCTTTTAACTCGGCTCTGATCATGTTTCCTATGTGTAGCGATTCCATTTGACTTGAGTGCATAAAAAAAAGCGTGGAATTAATTTCTTGCTTGAAGTCCGGGTTTCCACGCCCACTCATCTAACAAGTTATTCCACGCCGTATTACTACGGCATTCATAACTAATCCTTGATGAGTTTTGTCCTCTTACGAGGACGTTGTGGAAATTGGACTTCAAGGATAGCCACAAACGCTATCTACTATTATTATATATGGTTGGTTTTTAGTCTGTTTCTTCTATTCGTTGTTTTTCGTTAATCGTATTCGATAATTCCGATGGCAAAAATAACAAAAATCTTCATATTGCAGTCCCGTTAATTCCATAATAGAAACAATCCTCTTCCCATTTCATCGGGTTTTGGGCAATATATTTGACAATGTATTGATACGATTCGTTATTTCGTATGATGTGTTCGTAATAATTGCGCTGCCATGGAGAAAACCCCATTTGTCTGGTTACCCCGATTTTGAATCCGCGTACCACGGATCCCACGGTACAGGATGTGCCATGGGGACGGAATTGCGTGGTTTGTAGGGGCGAATAATCATTCGCCCCTACACCCGTGGTATCTGCACACATACCCGTGGTATTCGCCCCTACGGCCGCCCCAACAATCGATTCATTCACAATATTGGTATTGGTGTTATTGTGCATTTCTATAATCCCATGCACATGGTTGGGCATAATAACATATTCATGCAAAACAATTTGCGGGAAATGGTCAGGAATCTTTTGCCAGCATTCGTTCACAATCCTTCCATAATTCGACAGGTACATTCTCCCATCGTGAACCTCTCCAAAGAGACATTCTCGGTTTCTGGTGCAGATTGTTAGAAAATAATTTCCGTTTTGGGTGTAATCATATCCGGTCAGACGGATGGAACGACGATGGTATGTCTTTGTTTTCATATTGTTTGTAAAATTGTTTTCACCCCCACAAAATTACAAAATAATCCAATATGAAAAACGGGTGCAACCGCAATGGTTACACCCGTTTTTGGGGATTGTAGAGACGTGCCATGGCGCGTCTTTACGGTATTGTTATATTATTTCGCTTCGCTCAATTTCTTATACCCTTCGTATCTCAGCTTAGCAAATTGCTCGGTCTTTGCGAAGAGTTCCTTGGCCGCCTCTGGGAAGGTCTTCAGCAAGCTGTTGTAACGAACCTCACCCATGATGAACTGCTGGAAGTCAGCCCAGTTGGGTTCTTTGCTTGCTATCAAGGTCACCTCATCATCCTTTCCAACTTGTTTTTCCACTTTTTTCCAATGTGGCATCTCATTGGTCAACAACGCATAAAACTCTTTGGTGTGATTTAGATGTACCAAATGACAAAGTTCATGGGTAATGACGTATTCAATTGGAATTATATGGTGAATATCTTATCTCAAAGAGGACAAATATTTTAGGGAGAATAGTGACAGAATAAGAAAAATTTTTATTTTTGCCAATTGTATGACA
>JAEEGH010001909.1_pt1 | contig 58241 bp, 52 predicted proteins | sample 9134181 | NCBI WGS metagenome assembly JAEEGH01 (sample SAMN16246544, study PRJNA631951) | gut metagenome | biome: gut microbiome; feature: rumen; material: DP-attached | host: Bos | place: Iran: Karaj | collected 2018-10
CCAAGGCTATGAAGTATTTCATAATCTTCACGTTACTGGCTTTCCTCTGCGTCGTCGGCTTCATGGACATCCTCAAATACATAATCGGAGAGGACTACCGTGTCGGTCTGAAGGTTGTCCCGATCGTGATGGTGGCGGAGATATTGATGGGGGTGTTTTTCAACCTTTCGTTCTGGTACAAACTTACAGACCAGACGCTCTGGGGAGCCTTATTCTCTGGGATAGGCTGCGTCGTGTTGTTCGCTATCAACTTCATCTTCATTCCGAAGATTGGTTATATGGCTTGCGCCTGGGCCGGAGTCGGAGGCTACGGCACCGCCACCCTGCTTTCATATTTCGTGGGGCAGAAGAAATACAAGATCGACTATCCGTTGATGGACATCCTGATCTATTGCATTGCGGCGGCGGTTCTTTATGCCGGTATGGTTGTGGCGAACAATCACTTAAACACGTGGGTGGCACTTGCGGTCAATGTACTGCTCATCCTCATCTTCTGCGCCCTCATCGCCTGGCGTGACCTTCCCCTCTCCTCCCTCCCCGTCGTCGGAAAATATTTCCGGAAACGTGTCTGATCCTGTCATAACGCATGTCTGATCCTGTCATAACGCATGTCTGATCCTGTCATTCTGAGCGAAGCGAAGAATCTTTGTTTTGTTCTTTCGTAAATAGTATATATATTTACCAAAAATATATACGATCATGCAGGGAGCGACGACGAGAAAACTAATCGATATCAAAAACCCGACATTCAGGGTGTTGAGTATCAAGGCTCAAAAAAAAGGAGTGTCATTGAAGCGCTACATAGAAGACTTGTTGGAAGAAGACGCCTCTCCCAAGGAGAGACAAACGCCAGAGGGGGTGACAGCTGAGCGAATTCTGTCACTGATAGGTATCGCTAAACCATCAATTCTTCCGGAAGATGTTGATGATGAAAGGCTTAACTACATCCTATCCAAATGAGACCGAGAGTATTTTTCGACACAAACATCATTCTTGACCTGATACAGGAAAGGCCTGGATATGATGCCGCCGCACGGATACTCCAAAAAAAGGAGGATGGTGTGATTGATGTCTGTTTGTCTGTGCTTTCCATGGCCAATGTCGCGTATGTGCTCAGGAAGACTCTCCCTCATAGCCTGGTGGCACCTATTCTTAAACAGATTTCCTCAATAATGGAGATCCTTCCCATGGATAGTGAACAATTCCAGCAAGCGCTTTTGTTAAGTGGGCCTGATTTTGAAGATATTATGCAACTCACTTGTGCCATTGCTGGAGATTGTCCTATAATTATTACTCATAACCCAAGAGATTTTCACATAGGGAAAGGCTTGATGAAAGAGTTCCCGATGCCAGAGATACTTACACCGGAAGAATACATCGCGCTAAATTGAGAGCACTGAATAAGGAGATATTGAGGCTCGCGCTGCCGAGCATCCTCGCCAACCTGACCGTACCGCTGGTGGGTCTGGTGGACATCGCTGTGGCAGGGCATCTGGATGCCTCGGCCGCCGCGTTGATCGGTGGAGTCTCCATCGGCTCTCTTATGTTCGACATGATGTATTGGAACTTCGGTTTCTTAAGAGCCGGAACCGGAGGTCTTACCGCTCAGGCATATGGTCGGGAGGACTGGAGTGGCTGTCTGGACAACCTTCGGCATGCTCTTGCCGCGGCATTGTTGTCCGCTCTAGCGTTGATAGCGGTCCAATGGCCTTTCCAGAAGTTGATGTTCGTATTCGTACAATGCTCCGATGAGGTCAGAGCATTGGCACTCAAATACTTCTATATCCGTGTCTGGGCCGCTCCAGCGACATTGAGCCTGATGGTGATGCGTGGCTGGTTCATCGGGATGCAGGACACTTTCAGTTCGATGCTGACGGATATCATGGTGAATGGAATGAATATCGTCGCCAGCATCATCCTCGCCCTCGGCATCCCCGGGACCTCCTTCAACGGCATAGGCTTCTCCGGCATCGCCTGGGGCACCTTCATCGCCCAATACAGCGGCCTCCTCACCGCCGCCACCATATTCCTCATCAAATATAGAAGCATCGTCCGGCACACCGTCGGACACGGGCGCGTCCATTCTCGCTTCGCTGCGGCTGAGTACGCCCTTAGCCCGACGGTGCTGCCGGAAGCTGGTTTTGATCAGCCCTCGGGCGGCAATGCGCCTGGGCGGACATTTACCCGGATAGGGCGCGAAGCGCAGGGAGCCCAGGCGCCCTTTGCCGCCCGGGAAGAAGCTGACACCGATCTGGCAACGGCTCAGGAGAAACCGTCAATGCGGCAGTTCTTCAGCGTGAATGGAGATTTGTTTGTGCGGTCGCTATGCCTGATGGGAGTGTACCTGGCGTTCTCCGCCATCTCCGCCCGCTTCGGTGACACCCTCCTCGCCATGAGCTCCATTATGATGAAACTCATGATGATATTCTCTTACTTCACCGATGGCTTCGCGTTCGCCGGAGAGGCCTTAACAGGACGTTTTTACGGCCGCAAGGACAAATACGCCGTCTCCAAGACCGTCAAATGGACCTTTGTCTGGAGCATGGGGATAGGCCTGTTATTCGTGGCGATATATGCCTTCGCTGGGACTCCGATGTTCCGTCTGATGACCTCCGACAATACTGTCGTGGAAGCCGCCAAAGCCTTCCTGCCTTGGCTTGTCATAATGCCTCTGCTAGGCTGCCCGGCCTTCACCTGGGACGGAATATATATTGGCGCCACCGCTACCAAAGAGATGCGAGACGCCAATATAGGCTGCCTTATAGCCTTCTTTATCATATGGTTCGGAGGAATCCTGTTATTTAAGGTGACCGGACTCCAAGCGAACCTCAGCGCCAAAGTCCATCTTCTTTTCGCCGCCTATTACACCCATCTGATATTCAGGTCCCTTTACCAGACTATAAAATACAAGCCTGCCATTTTGGGCAGGCTTTGAATAAATACCTTAGTAAGAAAAAACTACTTCAGGGCTTTCTCTATGGTCTTGGCGATTTCCTGCCAGTGAGCCTGGGTGACCGTGTCGGAAGACTTAGCCTTCGCAGCCTTCTTTTGGATCTCGGTCAAAGTGCCGAGGATCAAGGCCTTACCATCAGAGTTCTCGGCTCCCCTTCCGTTCATCGCCTCGATAGCGGCGCTGACGAAACGACGCTGGAGGTAACGGCGGTAGCTGTCAGTAGCCTTACCCTTGTAAAGCTCGGAGAACACCATACCAGTCAGGTCGGACAAATACTCCTCAGGGCTGTAATTAGCCGGGTTGTTCTGGGCGAACTGTCCAAGCCTGTCAAGCTTCTGGATGTTCAAGAGGTTGCCAGCGCTCACGACACCGTTGACCAATGAGTACAGATAAGTGTCAGGGCTGTCGGTCATGTTGTACATGTAAGGGACATCGATAAGCCAGGTCGGCTTCTGGAACAAATTCTCGTTCAAGAAGTTAAGAGCGGCTTTCTGACGATCCTTCGGAACGGCCTCATAAACGGGGCCAGGCTGCTCGATGCTCCTGTAAGTCACAAAACGGCCTCCGATGTTATTGGCCACATGGCCAAGATAGCGGTTGTACTGCCCAGTCAGCTGAGTGTACATACGGCTGACATTGCGGTACTGATCACCTTCCTCGGCATTCCACTCGGGAAGCTGTCCGATGATCCTCTTGAGGTTCATGATACCATAGTTGCTGGCGGCCACAGCATCGTCACTGAGGTCCTCCCTCTGGGCGCGAGGATCGGAATCAGAACCCTCACCGCCGAACCAGAGCCTGGGGTTGGCGTTCAAACGCTCGATGATAACCTTGTTCCAGTACAGGTGGTCCTCCTTAGGAGTCTTGTAAGGAGTGGCCTTGTAGCCATATTCAATCGCCCACTTATCGTAGTCATTGATCCTGGGATACAAGCCATCTTTGCCGATATTATCCTCAGGCTGAGCAACATAGTTGAAACGGGCATAGTCCATGATACTGACCGTGTGGCCGTTTTTCTCGACCCACTCCTTATCACGGAGTTTCTCGACAGGGGTCTGGCTGCTGGAACCCATGTTGTGACGGAGTCCGAGCGTGTGACCGACCTCATGAGAAGAAACGAAACGGATCAGGTCTCCCATCAGTTCATCGTCATATTTCATCTTCCTTGCCCTAGGATCAACCGCGCCGACCTGGATCTGATACCAGTCGTGGACAAGGGTCATGACATTGTGGTACCAACCGATGTGGCTCTCAATGATCTCACCGGACCTGGGGTCATGGACATTGGGGCCATAAGCGTTAGCGGTAGGAGAAGCGAGGTAACGGATAACCGAGAAGCGGGCATCCTCGAGGCTCATGTCGGGATTGTCCTCCGGCCATTCCTCGCCCCTGATAGCGTTCTTCCAACCAGCCTGCTCAAAGGCTTTCTGCCAGTCATTAACACCAGCGATAAGATAAGGCCTCCACTGCTTGGGAGTAGCGGGATCGATGTAATAGATGATGGGCTTGATAGGCTCGACGAGCTCTCCCCTCTTCTGCTTCTCAACATCCTCAGGACGGGCCTCAAGGCGCCAGCGGGTGATGAAACGAACGTTCTCGACTCCCTGCTGGTCATCTGTGAACTTGCTGTAACCATCAGCGAAATAACCGACACGGGCGTCGAAAAGCCTCGGCTGCATCGGGGTCTCAGGAAGAAGCACCATGGAAGTGTTAAGCACCATGGTCACTGTTCCGGCCTCGGAACCCGCGGGCAAGTACTGGGCACGCACAGGGCTCTGTCCGCCGCCACCAAAGTTGGGAGTAGGGGCATTATATGTGAAGGTCTTGGTGACGGTCACTTCAGTGTTGATAGGATAGGTGCGCACACTCTCAATAAAGCTGGCGTCGCCTTTGACACCACCAAGATTCATCTGCCTCTTGGTCATGGAATTCAGAGAGAAGGCCTGGACATCACCTTCAAAAAGATTGGTGACCTTGACTCTCGTGGTTCCGGGAGTAGAAGATTTCTCAGGCTTGATTGAAGCGATGATCGGATTCTCGGAACTGACCTTCACGGCCTTCTCGATATCCTGTCCCTTGTCAGCTTGGATCGTAAGGGCGTCAACGCGGAGCAAGAGGTTGCCATTGGAGGCCTTTTCCCAATAAATCATGCTTTCGGTGACTTCCTCGCCTCCGTACTTGGATGCGCCAGGAGTGTTGCTGACATAACGGGTCACAGCAAGTATCCTGCGTCCGAGGAGGTTGTCAGGAATCTCGAAATACCAGTCTTTCTCTTGATGAGCCACACCGAACATACCGGGAGTGACTTTCAACTCAGGAGCCGTTTTCTCTGGTTCATCTTTCTTTTCTGTGTCAGGCTTCCCGGGCATGGGACGTCCGCCTCTGGGCTGCGCCAGGGCAAGAGGAGCAGCCGCCATCATGATGGCGACTACGGTGATAAGGATTCTTTTCATACCTGTCTTTTGTCAAGTTTGCGTCAATATAGGAATATTTTCGCAAACTATCTACAAAAGACCTCGGCAAAATCTTTAACCGCCACGTTTTTTATCGGGAGACGGGAATTCGATACAGCCTCGGAGAAAGTCTTCAGACAGAGCGGGCAAGCGGTCACAATAGTCTCCGGATCTCCTGCCAGAAGGTTCTCAAGAGAAGATTCGGATATCTTCGCCCGGTCTCTCGTGTCTAGTGTGAGACTACCGAGACTTCCTCCGCAACAGACGCTCTCATCATATTCCTTGGCAGCCTTTACCAGTGTTCCAACCTGATCCAGAGCGGCTCGAGGCTCAAAAAAGACTCCACAGCCCCTGCCAAGCTCGCAAGGATCATGGTAGACAATCTTTTCTTCGCCTTTCTCGACCTTGAGCTTCCCGGATGCGATCAACTCATTGATAAACTGAGTGTAATGGACGACCTTTATTCCCTCAAGATGATATTCCTCTTTGAATATCTTATAGCAGATCGGGCAGGACAGCACAAGCGTGCCGCAACCAGACTCTTCTATCAGCTTCTTATTAGCTTCGATGACTTTAGAAGCGGCTTCGGTCTTGCCGGCAAGCATTAGAGGCCTTCCGCAGCATATTCCTCCATCCCTGTCAGCGAACTCATACTCCACACCAGCCTCCTTGAACACATTCTCCACCGACTTGATGATCCTAGGTGTGAGATGTGTCATGCAACCTGCGAAATATAATACCTTCGTATTCGCCGGAGCAGTTTCCGGCAGCACCTTAGCCGGTGAGACCACTGCCAATGGAAGATAGCAGTAGTCATACGGAAGGGTGTCGTTTACTGTGGCGCGTTGGGCACGGCGAAGGGCCGGGGCATCAACTCCGACAGGACACAACGCATGACATTTGTCACACATCAGGCACTTGTCCGCTATAGCGTTGATTTTCTTCTCATTATGCCTTCTTAAAAAGCGAATGAAATACACAGAGGAATACTTCAGATTCTTCTTTTGCACATTCATCGGACAAGCATCCAGGCATAGTCCGCAACTTGAGCAAGCGTAGATTTCAGCCTCAGCTACACCCTTCCGAGGATGGTTGGGCTGGATTCCCGCATTGCGAAGCAAAATCCACAGAACCTCGGTAAGGATATGCATGTAACGGCTGAAGGGCATCGCGGCGAAGAACAGTCCCAAACATATTGAATATGCCCACCAGCATGGAGTGAACCATAGTTTGTCACCAAACAGGAAATGCCAAAAATGGTTGACACCCACCGTGAGGAAACTTCCACCACTCAAGTCAGCGGTGAAACTCTCCGCCAACAACCTGAGAGGGAAGATCAGCCAAAGACTGTACAAGGCAATGCGGTCGGCCAAGGAAGGTTTCGTCGTGTGCCTCATGCCAAGGACAATGGATCTAAACCTCTTGAACACGGCCAACGCTATACCCGAAAGGATATACAGCAGGAAGAAGTCCATCAAGAAGAAGAACAAGGAGCCTCTCAATGTCGTGTGCCCTGGATTCATCCAGACAAAGTACCTGTAGAAAATCGGATAGAACAGGCCTCCCCTGGTCACATTAAGTCTGGCCGGTACAAAAAGAGCGACCTCTATGTGTCCCAGGATGATAATCATGAACCAACCGAAAGCTATCGCCGAGTGCATGTAACCAAGCAAGGGTTTTCTCTGCCATATCTTGACATGGAACAGACAGTCTCCGAAAAGGTCCTTAAGATTCTTAACGATCGTTTTGGGGATAATCAAAGACTTCCAGAACTTTATCCTGTCGGATTTAGGAATAGCGGCCAGCAATCTCACACATCCCACGCCTATCCAGCACAACATGAAAGTGATGCCGACTGTGAAAGGGATGACAAAATGGCTGTAGCCGGAAGGTATCCTGTCGATCACCTCCGGATCAGCGGCCTGAGTGGCGAGCAAATAAAACAGAGGTGTCATTTCTTTGAATAAACTTTAGTTATCGAAAGGATAAGATGCCTGGTATTTATCCCACGAGGACAAACCATTGAACACTTGCCGCAAAGCTGGCAGGCCTTCAGAGCCTCCAATGCCTTGTCGTCCTTGGCATTGAACACATCTTCAATGGCCTCCCGGAGACTGGTCGGGGTGAACTGTCCGGCCGTGCATACCGCGGTACAGCTGCCACAAGCCATGCAGATCTTGGCATCAGGCTCCATCGCGACTAGTTTCTCGTATTTTTCCCTGTCAAACAGGTCCAGATTAATCCTGGAGCTGGGCACAAGCCCAAAACCGAAATCTACCATCTCTCCCTTACAAGTTGCTTGTAATTCTTAGCGTCCGGGAATATCTCCGTCAAATACCTGTCAACCTCCATAGCAGCGGCCCTGGCGTCAGCCAAGGTCTCGGGAAGAGTCTTGGGACCAGTCGCCGCCCCAGCCAGGAATATCCCAGGAATAGGACTCCTCTGACCTGCGGCGATTCCGCTCCTGACAGCGAAATAACCATCTTCCTCGACCGACATCTCAAGGAGATCACCGATAGCCTTTCCAGAGGCCGAAGGCCGCATTCCGGCCATCAAGACAAGAAGGTCAAGAGTCACCTTCAACGGTTTGCCAGCCACTGTGTCCTCGGCCTTAACCAGGAGGGTACCATCGTAATTCTCAGATACTTCCGCCACACGGCCACGGATAAATCTGACCCCATATTCCTTCTGGGCCTTAAGGTATATATCCTCATAATGCCTTCCGAAAAGACGCAAATCCATGTAGAAACAGAACACCTCAGCGTCAGGGAAAGCTTGTTTCATCTCGATGGCTTGTTTGACAGCGGTGGCACAGCAGACTTTAGAGCATGACCTGCATCCTGATTTCTCATCCCTGGATCCCACGCAATGGGCGAATCCTATCCTCCCGGGCTTCTCTATCCTCCTGTCGGACCCGGACTTGAAATATGCCTCGAGATCAGCGTTGGTCATTACCTGGTCATATATCCCATAACCATATTCCTCCTTCTTCACGGCATCGAAAAGATCGAAACCGGAAGCCACCAGGACGGCGTCGGACAAGACAGTGATACCGTTCGTCAGCCTGACATTATAAGACTTGTCAAGACGGTTAATCGCTCTCACATCTGTGTCAGTGAAGCATTTTACTCCTTCCGCACCCTTCAGAAGCTTCCCTAGAACCTCATCCGCCTGGACGCTGTCAGGGAACAGCCTATCCCATTTGGCGAGATGGCCTCCCAATTTGGGGGACTTCTCTATGAGGATGACATTATAACCCATCCTCTGTAGTTGCGCGGAGGCTTCCAGCCCGGCAGGGCCTCCACCGATTATCAATATATTATTCTTCATACTCCTATTATTTCAAACATGCGCAAGGAAGAGGCTCGCCTATATCCTTCCCGTTCTTTCCAAGATATTTCTTTGACGGATCATAAGGGACTCCCATCTTGTCCAGAAGAGGTTCAACACCCACCTGGTGTGTCTGCAGCCCCAGATCCCAAGGGTCATAACCCATCACAAGACCAGCGACTTCCTCATATGTCAAGGCAGGTATGCCATGGCCATCTTGCCCGTAAGTCTTGCCGGTGGACTCTGCGATCACATACTGCCACCTGTCCAGGAAATAAGGGCAACCAGGGCAGTTAGTGATGATAAGATCAGGCTTGAAGGGCTCCATGCTCTCGAATTTCTTATGGGTGTTGGACAGGGAATATCCCCTATTGCCTTTTATGAAATACTGCCGGAAACCGAAACCGCAGCAATGCCTTCTTTCAGGATAGTCCACGATTTCTCCTCCCCAAGCCTCGACCATTCCCACGAGGACGTAGGGATATTCAGCGCCACCTACACCCTTTGACGGGAACATCTTGGAATAATGGCAACCAATGTGCTCCACGACCTTAAGAGGCTCTCCAGTGTGGACATTGACCAACTTCCGGACCGCCTGAGCGGCGATCTGGTTCCTGTATTTATAGATGAGATCGCTGGCATGTATCAGGAACTTCGGCTTGGCGAATTCCAACTTGCAGGACTTCCAAAGGTTCTCACGGATCTTGGCTTCCAGCTCAGGGTACTCCCTCCAGGTTTCCATCGTCTCGCAATAGAGTCCAAAAGAAGTGATGCAAGAACAGACATAGTTCTCATAACCATTCTTCGCCATCAAGGCGAACTGGCGGGCGATGATAGTCATGACCGTCTCCTGAGGGATCGTGTCACTGTGATAGGCTATACCTCCGCAGGTGGTGTGGTGTTCAGTCTCGAATATGTCCTTGCCCAGCTTATTCCTTGTGATGTCCAGGAAAGTCGCCTCGGAAGCAGGGAAGAAACTCTGCCTGATGCAACTGCGGACATAGAAATAGTGGTCGTCCGGTATCTCTTTCTGGTAATCTGACCAGATCTTCTGCTTTCCTTCGTATATCATGTTCCTAATGATTCAAATGTTTGGGATCGCTCTGGGAATAAACCATTTTCGAAAACTCCTCCTCACTCATTCCCAGTTCAGCGGCCTTCCTCTCACCTGCCTTTCGGACAGTCTCCATCCTGGCGGTGGCCCCAGTCTCATCAAAGATTGCCTTCAGTTGGTCCAAGTCTTCTTGAGGAATACGTCTCATAGCACCGGGTCCCTTGCCGTCAAGATTACCTCCAAGGCGCTCGAACACGTCATCAAGATGCCTCTCTTCCCATTCCCAGACCCTTCCGGCTTCCGGATGACCCGCATAGTCGAATCGACGAGGGTAGATACAATAACCATAGTCAAGGATATTCGAGCAAAGATCCTTGGTCAGGAGGTACATCTGACGTCCCTTCTCCGATTCAATGAAATAGCCCAGTTCGACGGAAAGGTTACGCAGTGCCATTATTATCAGCCCGGGAGCGTTCTTCCTAGGACATCTGGTCACGCAACTCATGCATTCCCCGCAATACCATATCGTGTCGCTCTTCAAAAGTTTCTCTATCTCCTCATCGTCCTTGCCCTGGACAATGTCCACAATTCGTCGGGGATCGTAACGGTAGAATTCCGCCGCAGGGCAGATAGCCGTGCAGGTCCCGCAATTGATGCAAGCATTAAGGCCTTCTTTCAAGCGATAATCCTTCATCAAGAGGTCATATAGTTTACCCATTATCCTTTTGATTGTTAGTTGGATACTTCTGCGCCAGAGCCTCAAGATCAGAGGCCGGATCCATATTCTTTTCCATCCTGGCGAGGACTTTCACAAAAACCTTCAGGTCTTCTTTAGAGATATCCCCCATAATATCCCTGGCGGATTCATATGCCAAGGTTTCCACCTTTTCCCTGATCTTCTTGGAAAAAGGTGTGACCTTAATAAGATTCTGCCTACGGTCAGAGGGATTGGAGATTCTCTGCACAAGCTTCCGGTTCTCAAGACCGTCGATCAACTTCACAATGGAGTTCTTATCCCTCATTGTGATGTCAGCGATCTGCTGCTGGGTCAGGACCCCCTCATCCCAAAGCGTGTCCATCACCAGGAACTGTTCCGGAGACAGACTGAATCCTCCATTCCGGAAATCCTCCGTAATCCTCTGTTTCATGCTGTTATGAGCGATGTTGAGGAAAAGGAATACCTGTTTCTCTAGTACCATGGTTTATTGTAAGCCCTTTTACTAAGGTGCAAAGATAAGTGAATATCCCCTTTTAAACAAGTCATACGCGGAATTTCTTGTCTTCTTCGAGCATCCCGAGATAGGAATTGTAACGTTCTGGGGATATTCTTCCTTCCTCCACAGCCCGTTTTACGGCACAGTCAGGCTCATGGGTATGAGTGCAAGGCGTGAAACGACAGCCTTTCATCTCACGAAGCATTTCCGGGAAATAAAGCCCGATTTCCTCTTTCTTCAAATCAACGAGCCCGAAGCCCCTGAGGCCGGGAGAATCTATGATGAAGCCTCCTGATGAAAGAGGATACATCTCATAGAGAGATGTCGTATGTTTTCCTTGAAGATGAGCGATAGAGATATCCCCGATCTTTGGATCAAGATTCGGATCCAAAGCCTTGATAATCGACGACTTCCCTACTCCTGACTCACCAGTGAAAAGACAGATTCTGCTATCTTCCTTAGAGCCGGTCGCCTCTCTCAAACTCTCTATCCCCTCGCCGGTCAATGCGGAAGTCTCGATGACAGGATATCCCGCACTCTCATAAATACGATGAAAATCAGCGAGTTCCTCTGGAAACTCCTTCCTGAATATATCTATCTTATTCAGAATAATCGTCGCGGGAATGCCATATACTTCGCAGGTGAGAAGAATCCTGTCCAAAAACTGGAGCTTGATCTCAGGGAAATAGAGGGTCACAACGATAAAAGCCCTGTCCAGATTGGCTGCGATGACATGAGACTGGCGTGAAAGATTGGTGGACTTACGAATCACATAATTCTTTCTGTCAGCGACTTCCACGATGCTGGCGGGATGCGTCAGCGATGGTTCTTCTGAATATTCATAAGTCACAACGTCCCCTACAGCGACCGGATTGGTCGCCTCGCTGCCGGAGAGACGGATCTTGCCTTTGAGTACAGCCGGGAATGGGGCCCATTCGGGGAGCCTCGACAACAGGAAATGACTTCCCGCATTTTTCACGACAGTAGCTTTGCCTCTCATCGTAGGCAAAGATAGCAAATCTATTTCACTTAGTCACACTGAAAGCACACCTACGGCCCTACTATTGGCGGGGCTCCGCAGGCCAACCGGCCTCCCGGCCGCCTGCAAGGCACATCCCCATGCTCCCGTTTCGTAATACCCCACATTATTCCTCCAGTAGGCTGAGAGTGTCGGGGAGCCAGCCCCTGGAGGACCTGTCCACCCCCGGACAGGGGCAGGGGGAGGGGCCCGGCGACAGCGAGTCTGAGCGGAGCGAGGACGATGATGGCGTCGGGAGGGGCCGGAGTGAGCGAAGCGAACGGAGTTCCGACAGGGGCTGGGCTCCTTGAGAGGCTCCGCCTGCAGCATTAAAAAACGGAGAATTACGAAACGGGGGCATGGGGATGTGCCTTACAGGCGGCTGGGAGGCTGGTAGGCCTGCGGAGCCCTGCGAATAACCAACGGGGTCCGCGGCCGAAAATGCCCCACAGCCTTCCCGGAGGCCTCTGGGCATGCTCTTGATTTGTAAATATCTTATCTACTTGAAGTGTTCCGATAAAATAGTGAGTCAGTAGTTGTTATTTAATGCGGTAGGGCTGGTCGTCGTAGAGGGTGTAGCGCTTGGCTTTTCGGATCCATTTTTGCTCCTCAATCTTGACATGCTCCCTGGCCTCATGATAAGTCATGTTACCTTTAATATAACTCATCAGGGTTGGATCAGCCAATTTCTCCTCGAAACCATCAAGCAATTCGAATTGTGGGTATCTCTCAAGGAAGTACCTGATTAGCTGTACTGTATGAAGCAATGAATGGTATTCGACTCCCGGCTGCAGCATTATCTGGTAGCCCTGGCATTGATGCCCCTCGTGACGTCCGGCGGCTGGAGTGAAAGTGCAGGGACGCATCATGACTCCAGCGGGGGCAGGAATAACCTCCAATCGGTCATGGCGGATAAATGGCGCCCCGAAATATTCATAAGGCCGCGCTGTTCCGATGGCTGGAGTGATCGTGGTGTTGTTCCATAATCCTCCTCCAGGATACATTTGGCAAGTGAACATGCCAGGTATATCTGAAGCTGGGGCGATAGTCCAAGGCAACAACTGCCGTGTCGCGTCATTAGCCAAAGCGGAGATAACATGAAGAGGGAAAGATGCTCCGATCTCGTTGTAATAAATTGAGCAAAGCTCCCCGAGAGTCATACCGTGCCTGTGCGCGACTTTAGGAGTGTGTGGCTCGACTGGCCCATTAGGCATGGAGCCTTCAACTATTCTTCCGGCAGGATTAATATGATCTACAATATAAAGTGATGGAGAATCATCCATAGTGGATAGGGTCTCCATCAAATGGAACACATCCTTGCTGTAGTTGAAATACCTGGCACCGGCGTCCTGAATCTCAACCACAACAGCATCAAGGCCTTTCAGAGCGGCGGTCTCAAAAGTTATGTGATTAGTCCCAGGAGTCAACTCAGTGTCCCTGGGAGAGAAAACAACCTGTAGGTTGCCTCTCTCCCGGAACAGATCGTGCATGTAGCGTCCTCGTGCCGTGTCCCAACAGTTCTGTGTACAGAAACACCCGACTCGGCCACTTGTCAGAGCCTTGTCAAGCTGGTCTTCCAGCGGTGTTGTCCTGAACGAGAACATCAGCTGGTTATTATAGATTTGGCGACTCCGATTACCTCCCCGGCAAGAGCCTCCGCTTCTTCCATGGTGGGTGCCTCGGAATAAATCCTAATGATCGGCTCAGTATTGGAACGGCGCAGGTGAACCCATTTGCGCTCCGTCTCGAAACTGATCTTCACACCATCAATGCAATTAACATCCTCAGAAGCGTAAATACTCTTCAATTCGTCAAGAATCTTGTCAATCAGGGCCTTGTCAGAAAGCTCAATCCTATTCTTGGCGATAAAATATTCAGGATAGGTCTTCCTTAACTCGCTGACTTTCACCTTCTTCCTGGCAAGGTTGGAAAGGAATAGAGCAACACCTACCATGGCGTCTCTTCCGTAGTGTATGGCGGGATAGATGACGCCTCCATTACCTTCTCCACCGATTAAGGCCTTGGTCTCCCTCATCTTTGTGGTGACATTGACCTCACCGACGGCGGCCGCATGATAGGTTCCTCCGAATTTCTCTGTCACATCCCTAAGAGCCCTGCTGCTCGAAAGGTTAGAGCATGAGACAGGGGCGTAGGGATAGGTGACTTCCTCAAGAGGAATATTCTCAGCCTCAGCTATTTTGGCCGCTCTCTCGAACAAATAGGACGCGACACTCACAAGAGTGTATTCCTCTCCGAAAGGCTCTCCATTCTCGCAAATAAGAGCTAAACGGTCAACATCAGGATCTACGGATATACCCAAGTCGGCTTTCTCTTGAACCACAGCGTAGCTCAGTCCGGTCAAATTCGAGGGAAGTGGTTCCGGATTATGGGCGAAGTCACCGGTCGGCTCGCAGTTCAGACAGACACATTCGACTCCGAGCCTCTCAAGCAAGCGGGGCATAATTATTCCACCTACCGAGTTGACGGCGTCTAGAACAACCTTGAATCCGGCAGCGGAGATAGACTCCACATCCACATCAGGAAGGGCCAAGACGGCGTCCAGATGCTCGTCAGTGTAGTCGTGCTCGGTAACCTTGCCAAGTTCGTCGACTCCGGCGAAATCAAAGCCTCCCTTCTCAGCGAGTTCCAGAATTGCCTGGCCCTCGGTAGCCGTCAAGAATTCCCCCTTGTCATTCAATAACTTAAGAGCATTCCATTGCCTCGGGTTGTGGGAGGCGGTAAGGATGATTCCTCCGTCAGCACCTGCGAAAGTGACCGCCATCTCAGTAGTCGGAGTGGAAGCGAGCCCGATTTTAACTACATCAACTCCACAAGCCACAAGCGTACCCACAACCAGGTTCTCAACCATCGGTCCGGAAATACGCGCGTCCCTTCCAACTACAATCTTGTACTTCTCTCCGGATTGTTTCCGCTTCCGTGAGGGGAGTGTGGCGCAATAAGCGTAGGTGAATCCTACAATATCAACTGGAGAAAGGCCTTCACCTGGCTTCCCTCCAATGGTTCCCCGGATTCCGGAGATAGATTTGATAAGGCTCATTTCTTAGATGGCCAATGTGAGCATAAGAGCGCCGACGAGCCCGAGGATCGCGTAGAACTCAGGGAGAGCGGCATAGATGAGCGTATTGGTCTGGACGTCATGTCCTTGGGAGATGCCTACGATACCGTTGGCGCAAACCATTCCTTGGCGGATGGCGGAAATGAGACAAACGATTCCCACACCGATTCCCACGCCGAAGAGGATAGGACCGTTGGCCGCGAAATCGAACTTGTACACAAGGAGCCACATGAAGAAAGCAACAAAGCCGTAGATACCCTGTGTGGCCGGGAGGGCCGAGAGAATCATATAGCTGCTGGACTTCTCAGGAGCGACTTTGAGGGCGCCCTCAGCGGCGTTACCAGCGATAGTGGTTCCGATAGCGCTTCCGATACCGGCAAGGCTTAGCATAAGCCCCAACCCCAGATAACCTAGAATCTCATTCATAATTTTATAAGTTTTGTTTGTTTGTTATTGGTCTATATAATCTGCCTTTACCTTCATAGCCACTGTTCTTGAAGAACTCGAGGAAATTAAGTCGCAACGGGTGCACAAAGGCTCCAAGGCAGCACATCGCGAGGTTGAGAGAATGCCCTACAAGGAATATCACGATGAAGGCGATCCATCCCACACCGAAGCCACCGTCCCCTACAGTCATCGCCGCTATGTCATTGAAAGCCTTACCAAGCATGCCACCAGCAAGGCCAAGGGCATAAAGACGCAGGTAACTGAGCACATCTCCAAGCAGTCCGGTGGCTGTGTTGTAAGCCTCCCAGAGGCCAGGAGCGATGTTTTTCAGAGGGTTGCGGTGGATGTCGCTGAGAAGGAATATCCCTATGGCTGAAATCACGCCGATAGCGATTATGATCCATTTTGTCACCGTGGAACTCAAGACTCCCGTAAGGGATATTCCACCCACGATGACGCCACCCACTATAAGAAGTGTCCACCCCCAGGTGCCGAGCGAATTGGCGAATCCGTTCTTCTTTGTGGCATAGATGGCTTTCAAGATAAACGCAAGAGAGAGGTGTACTATACCTATCAGTATGGAAATCACCATATTAGCGTCAAATCCTGCGATATTTCCAGTCACCATGCACTTCTTGAGCCAATCCGGGATCCAAGAGACAGCGGATATGTCGTAGCCGAAGAAAGTGTGCATTACTATCCCAATCACAAATGTGCCGGCTCCAAGAGTTGAGACCAGTGGAGCTATATCCTTCAGCCCCACGGAACGTCTGAGCAGGAGACCGATGACAATCAGCGCAAGGCCGTAGCCGGCATCTCCCATGCACATCGCGAAGAAGAGCAGGAAGAATATGGAGAGGTAGGGAGTCGGGTCGAATTCGTTGTATTCAGGACGTCCGTACATATCAGTGAGGACAGAGAACATCTTGGTGAAACGATTGCCCTTCAATTTGATGGGAGGATTGTCTTCCTTGACGGCCTCCTCTTTGAGGTAATACACCCCACTCATGGCGTCGAAGGCCTTGGTGAGACGTTCCTCATCTTCCACTGGGGCGAACCCTTCGAAGGTCGTAATATGCCCTTCAGCGGCCTTTTCGGATCCGACATTAGCCAGATGGCGCTGAAGTTTGGACATGGCCTTGTTTTCCCTCTTTTGAAGTGTAGGGATATAATCCTTGAGGGAATACATGATACCCTTGCAAGCGATAAGTTCCCCTTCCTTGTCAGCGAGATTGCCTTCAGCGGAGGAGAGGTCGAAGCGAGGAACCGGAATCTCTTCAACGGGGAATGAATATGCGGGATCATCAGAAACCGTCACAAACCACACTTGCTTCCCGTTGTCGGCTATCTCTTGTAGGGCATATTCAGCGGCCCAAGACGGGTCGAAAGATTTCTTGGGCAAGCGATAGAACCTGATCTTCAAGCCCTTACTTTCAAGATCCTCGATTGCTTCCTTGTCGAAGTTACCCCAAATCCTGGCTTCCTCAAGCTCTTTGTGGGCAGCTTCTATATCAGCTTTAAGCTGTTTTACCTTTGGCGCTATCTCCTGGAACATGGATAAAGGATCCCTGATTTCCCCGTCGGCCGAAACGGTGAATTTCCCGTGGCCGGGATCGGAATCGGGCTCGATGGCTTTAAGGTAGCTAATCGCCTTTCCACATGCGTCAGCTTCAGCCGCGAGCTTGTTGGAGACATCATCGACCGGTTTCTCCGAGCGCGTGATATCAACAACTCCAAGCTCCTCCAGATTCTTGAGGAAAGCCGGGGCGTCCCCACTGAGAAGGACGAAGGAATATTTGGTCATCTTGTCAATCATCGCTTCCTTCCTCCATTTCTTCTTCAGCGGCATGGCGCTCCTTCACGATCTTGGATGATGCCTTGCTGAGATTTTCCTCATCTTCCATGTACCTTTTGATCTTGCGTATCGCTTCCTGGTATCCGGGAATCTGGACTTTCTCATAGAGATTCACCTTCTGGGTGGTTTTCTTCCTCTGATAGTCCAGGATACGCCTTTTTTCCTTGTACACCTCGGACTCGATGCCGAGGCGGGACAGTTCCTTCAGAATCGCCACGCCATCCATATACCATGCGGGCTTGACGAAGGTGTTGAAAGGTTTGATCTCGTATTTGATATCCCCGAGCTCAGGGCATTTCACTCCAGCCACCTTGACTGTCCTAAGATCGACATCTGTGATAGACACAAGATCGTGCTCGAACTCGTTCCAAAGGGGAGCGAGATACTCGTACCTTTTTTCAGCCTCGTCGAGTTCCTGGATCAGGCTCTCACTCTTATCCTTGGCCTTCCGCACCTCAAGCCTCAGCGCGCTCTCCTTGTTCTGCAACGTCGGGAGGGCGTTCTGGCGCATCTTGAGCTGCTTCTGCAGGTTGTTCAGCGCTGTCTTGTTGTATTGAAACTTGATAGCCATCTTCCTTTAGCGGCCTTTCCAGTATTTGTCAATAAAGGTCTGCTTGATTCCTGTCTCAGCCTTGCTGAAATACTTACCGAACAACTCCCAAGCGGTGTCAAGCATCTCGGTGATCGAGATGTTGACATCTATTGAAAGGAGTCTGGTGGCATATTCCTTGGCGTATTCCAGGCAACGTTTATCATAATCTGACAAATCGAAACCGTTCTCGAGCTTTGTCTTGGCGTTCTGTGCGTCGGCGTAAAGACGCACTCCGGCGTTCATCACCTGGCTATGATCCTCGCGGGTCTTGATGTTCTGTACCCTCTGCTTGAGCCTGGACAGCGAACGGAAGGGGTCGATTATGACCTTCCCGGAATCGGAGTCGGCCCTGAGAAACAGCTGTCCCTCAGTGATGTATCCTGTGTTGTCCGGGATGGCGTGGGTGATATCTCCGTCGTTAAGTGTTGTGACAGCTATAATGGTGATTGACCCGTCGGTAGGCAGCTGCACGGCTTTCTCATAGATTTTGGCGAGATCGGAGTATAGCGAGCCGGGCATGGAATCCTTCGAAGGAATCTGATCCATACGGTTCGAGACGATAGATAGAGCGTCGGCATACAATGTCATGTCGGTAAGAAGGACCAGCACTTTCTCATTCTTGTCAACGGCGAAATATTCAGCGGCTGTCAGAGCCATGTCAGGCACCAGAAGGCGTTCCACGGGCGGATCCTCCGTGGTGTTGACAAAGCATATAATCCTATCAAGAGCGCCGGCGTCCTCAAATGCGTGGCGGAAGAAAAGATAATCGTCATTGGACAGACCCATACCTCCGAGAATGATCTTGTCCACGTCAGCCCTCAAGGCGACATCCGCCATAACTTGGTTGTAAGGCTGGTCAGGATCGGCGAAAAACGGGATTTTCTGTCCGGAAACGATTGTGTTGTTAAGGTCGATTCCAGCGATGCCGGTAGGGATAAGTTCGGAAGGCTGGCGTCTCTTATACGGATTGACAGAAGGACCTCCAATCTCTCTTTCCTCACCTTCCACCTCAGGACCACCGTCGATAGGGGCACCATAGGCGTTGAAGAAACGGCCTGCTAGCTGGTCTGATACCTTAAGTGTCGGGGGTTCTCCGAGGAAGGTGACTTCGGCATCGGTAGGGATGCCCTCGGTACCTGAGAATACCTGAAGCGTGACGAGGTCGCCCTTAGTCTTGACGACCTGGGCCAGACGGCCACCCACGACCGCGAGCTCATCGTTGGAGATACCTTTCGCTTTGAGCGAGACGGTCGCCTTTGTGATGGCGTCCAACTTGGTGTATATTCTTTGGAATGCCTTAGTTGCCATAGTCGTTCAAGAGTTTTTGGGTCTTTTTAGCATATTCCTCGAAGGCCTCGCTGTGGAACTCGGTGTAGTTCATCTGACGGAGGTCGTTGATAAGTTCCTTGAAGAAATCGCGGCATTTCTCGAAGTCATCGAACTGGTATTCGATTTCGCAAAGTTCCAGAACAAGGTCGAGCATATATTTCTGCCTTTCCATAGGGCAAAGGGCGTCGATGTTGTCGAAAGCGTCCTGCTGAAGGAACACAAAGTCAATAAGTTCTGATTTCCAGAAACTGACATGGTAACCGATCGGGACACCGTCATCTCCAAGGATGTTGATTTGCTCGTTGGCCTCACGCCCGCGGCGAATTATGTTCTTGGCGTCCAGCACTTTACGCACCCAGCCTTTCTCTACATTCCGGTCAAGGTAGGAGACAATCTCGGGATATTCAAGGTATTTCGAATATGACTCGATCGGGTTCACGGCAGGATAACGTTTCTGGTCAGCCCTGTTCTGCTCCAATCCATAGAAGCACCTGGCGGCTTTCTTGGTGGACTCGGTGACAGGCTCCTTGAGGTTTCCACCGGCAGGGGAGACGGTACCGATGAAGGTGACTGCTCCAGTCTGACCGTTATTGAGTACTACCATTCCGGCCCTTGAATAGAAGTTCGAAATGATAGCGGACAGGTCGACAGGGAAAGCGTCAGCTCCTGGAAGTTCCTCCATTCTGTTGGACATCTCCCTAAGGGCTTGGGCCCAGCGGGATGTGGAATCGGCGAGGAGGAGGCACTTGAGCCCCATGGCCCTGTAATATTCACATATTGTCATAGCGGTGTATACAGAGGCCTCACGGGCGGCCACAGGCATGTTCGAGGTGTTGCAGATGATGGTGGTTCGTTCCATCAGGTGCCTTCCTGTGTGAGGATCAATTAGTTCCGGGAACTCGGTGAATATTTCCACGACCTCATTTGCTCTCTCACCACAGGCTGCCATGACGATCACGTCGGCCTCTCCCTGTTTGGCGATGGCGTGTTGCAAGACAGTCTTGCCACAACCGAATGGCCCAGGAATGAAACCGGTTCCTCCTTCCGCTATGGGATTGAAGGTGTCGATGCATCGAACACCAGTCTCCATGATTTTCTGCGGCCTTGGTTTTTCCTTGAAAGCCTTGATGGCCACTTTGACTGGCCATTTCTGGGTCATGGTGATATAGTGGGGTTCGTCAGCCTCGTCAGTCAGGACCGCTATGACCATATCGACGTTGTAACTTCCGGCAGGGATGATCTTTTTGACCTTATATTCCCCCTTCATGTTGAACGGGACCATGATCTTGTGGGGCAGCCAACCTTCCTTGACCTCTCCGAGCCAGTCTCCGGCGATGACTTTGTCGCCTTCAGAAGCTATCGGAGTGAAATCCCAAAGCTTCTTATGGTCGAGAGGGTCGGTGTATTCTCCTCTTTGAAGGAACACCGATCCCATGGTGGTGAGGTTGTTCTGAAGGCCGTCATAGACGCTGGACAGTAGTCCTGGCCCCAGAGTCACCTCCAGCATCCGTCCCTCAAACTCAACGGAATCCCCGTTCTTGAGTCCTCGGGTGCTTTCGAACACCTGGACAGAGGCCTTGTCTCCATTGACCTTGATCACCTCGGCCAGAAGGGGAGTGCCTCCTAAGGTGATGTAGCAGAGCTCGTTCTCGGCCACCGGGCCGTCAACCTGCACTGTCACAAGGTTCGAGACGATTCCTATTACTTTTCCTGTAGTCTTCATATATCGGATTTCATTTATTCATTGGCAGGGGCGATGTAATTAACGCCTCCAAAAGTCCCTCGAGTCTCATCAATGAGATTCTGGAACATCTCCAGTCCGGTCTCCGGATCAAGCGCACGCCATCTTTCTATTATGCTCATCTTGGCTATGACGGCGAGTATGGCATCTAAGTCGAAATAGTTGAAAGTAGTCAGCTCGCTTATTTTCTCCCATCTGATGGAGTCCAGTCCTCGCTCACGAGCGAAGATGTCTTTCCCCGACAGGACCTCATCAATCCTGCTTGCTTCCGGAAATTCCCCGGTCTCCAGATTGATTGTGTCTTGCGAGACTGGCCTGCCGAAAACTTTGTTGACGAATCTGGCTTTAACATTACGGAAACACAAGTCGAACTTGAAGAACTCACTAATGAACTTGTTACTGTCCTTAAGCGCGTCCTCATAGAAATCCGTTCTGAGATTCTCTTCATTCAATCCGTCTAGGAGTTTGTCGACAGTCTTGATGTCTTTGGGCGAAAGTTGGGATTTGATCCATTCGACATAAGTGTCCAAGGATCTCCCTTCCCCGAATTTCCATTCACGGGAAATAGCTGGCAGACTGGCGATTATGTATTCGTAGTTGGCCATCACTCACCGAAGAGCATCTTTCTGGTCACCGGCCTGAGGTATTCGGCGATAAGGGCCTCAAAGGACTCGGCGGTAAGGTCAATGAAATAGGATCCGTCCTTGGGACCTATCTTGAACCCTCCCGGAATCTTGTTCGAGAACTTAGCCGTGACGCCAGACGACAGGCGTTTTGTCAATTCTCCGTTAATGAAAGGCTCAAGCTCGGACTTCAGGCTTTCGGGAAGCACCAACTCCAGATCAGAAGATTCCTGAGAGTTGAAGTTCTTCGCTACGGCGGAGATAATCTCCTTCACGAATTCAGCGGAGGAAAGCGCGGATGAGGCCTTCCCATTGACCATACCATTGAGCAGGAGGTTCTCGATGTCCTTCTTGGTAGCCTGGATGCTCTGGGTGGCGGCCATCTTGACATCGCCTTCCACCTTCACCCGGAGATCTCCAGCCTCTTTCTCAGCCTTCTTGATAATCTCCTCGGCTTGTTTGCGAGCGGCGTCAATGATTTCCTCGGCCTTTTGCTCAGCCTTGGCTATCATGGCCTCTCCTTCTTCTTTGCCTTTGGACAGGCCTTCTTTATACAGCCGGTCAGTCAGTTCCTGGAGTTTGTTTTCCATGTGGTTATAAATAATATCGCTTATTTTCCAATAATAACTAAAACTAGTCGCGGTTCCGGCAGTATTAACCGAGGAAACCGAGGAGGATACCAGCGGCCACGGCGGAGCCGATAACTCCTGCCACATTAGGCCCCATGGCGTGCATCAGCAAGTGGTTGCTCGGGTCGAACTCTCGGCCGACAACCTCGGAGACCCTGGCACTGTCAGGAACGGCGGAGACGCCGGCGTTGCCGATCAACGGGTTGATCTTCCGGTCTCCCTTCAGGAACAAGTTCCAGAATTTCACGAACAAGACTCCGACAGTCGTGGCTATCACGAACGAGAGGAGACCGAGCAGGAAAATCTTCAGGGAATTCCCGGTGAGGAACTTGTCAGCCTGGGTTGAGGCACCGACAGTGAGACCGATGAGAGTGGTCACCACATCGATGAGCGGACCACGGGCCGTCTCTGCGAGACGCCTTGTCACTCCACTCTCCTTCAATAGGTTACCGAAGAACAACATACCCAGCAAGGGAAGTCCGGAAGGAACGATGAATGCGGTGAGGAGGAAGCCCACGATGGGGAAGACGATCTTCTCACGCTGACTGACTGTCCTCGGGGCGGGCATCTTAATGAGACGCTCTTTCTTGGTAGTCAGGGCGAGCATAATGGGCCTCTGGATAACTGGTACGAGGGCCATGTAGGAATATGCGCTCACTGCGATGGCTCCCATGAGGTCAGGGGCGAGTTTTGAGGACAGGAATATGGCGGTGGGGCCGTCAGCTCCACCAATGATGCCGATTGCTCCAGCCTGGTTCGGATCGAATCCGAGAAGCAGGGCAAGGAGATAGGCTCCGAATATTCCCGTCTGCGCGGCGGCTCCTATAAGCAGAAGCCGCGGTTGGGATATCAGGGCCGAGAAATCGGTCATCGCTCCGATCCCGAGGAAGATGAGCGGGGGATACCAGCCTTGTTTGACACCCTGATAAAGCGTGTTCAAGACCGATCCGTCCTCGTAGACTCCGATATTGAGTCCCGGAAACATCGGAATATTACCGATGATCATTCCGAAACCGATCGGCACGAGAAGCAGAGGTTCCCAGCCCTTCTTGATGGCTATCGTGATGAACAGGATGCCGATCAGGATCATGGCCAGGTTCTGCCAGGTCGCGTTGGCGAATCCTGTGAAGAACCAGAATTGCTTCAGGTTTTCGATAATGGTGCTCATCCTAGGCTATCTTGACGATTTCAGCTCCCTCAAGCACTGAGTCTCCCTTGTTCACAAGGACAGCGGTAACGGTGCCGTCGCAGGAGGCCTGTATCTCGTTTTCCATCTTCATCGCCTCTATGACAGCAACTTTCTGCCCGGCCTTCACTGCCTGGCCTTCCTTTACGGAGACTTCGATGATGACTCCGGGAAGGGGAGAGGTGATGACCTTACCTGCGCCCGCGGGAGCTGCCGCAGGAGCGGGAGCAGGTGCCGGCGCTGAAGTGGCGGGAGTCGCGGGAGCTGCCGCGGGTGCGGGAGCCACCGGGGTGTCCATTTCCACTTTGTAAGAAGCTCCGTTGACAGTCACGTCAGCGATGTTACCCTCGACTGAATTGATCTCAACGTTGTACTCGTTGCCGTTGATTTTGAATTTGTACGTCCTCATATCGTATGTTTTCTTTTATTATTATCGTGGTAATTGCCTGAAATTCTGGGTTTTGTCTGCCCATTCGCTGCCTTGCGTGGGCTTAATTGTGATGATCATGCTTTCGATGTCGTGGATTCCTCCGACAAGATAGTCGTCGAGTGCCAGCGCGATAGCCGCATAGACTTCTGAACCGAATTCCTGTGAAAGGGCCATCGAAATCGCGGCCGCGATCTCAGGGGAAAGTTTCCCGTCTATCGTTTTCTTTGACTTCTTGACTTTGGGCCCATCCTTGCCGCGTTTGTTGGCGTTGCCGATCCATCCGAATATGAATGAGAGGATTAGCAACGCTGTGAACACCACCATCACAGCGATCAGTGTCAGGACAAGACCGTGTGGATCCTGCTCTTTCATAATCTGGCTCTTGGTCTTGGCGTCAACATTACCGTTGTATGAGCCGGGAGTCGGGTTGGGGTTGACTTGAGTCTTGAACTCCATCTCCTTAACTCCGACAGGAATCCTGACAACCGACTGGTCGGCAGGCAGGTCAGCGGGGATCTCCACCTGGTCGATGATGGTCCTTCCGTCATTGCTGACAAGGTAGAGAGTAGACCCGTTCCTCAGCTTGAAATTGGTGTAAAATGTTCCCTGTGAGGAGTTTCCGCTTGTGTAGAAAACGACACTCTGACGGGGACCAAGCTGGGCTGAACGGTCGGAAGTGGGAATATGGTACTTCTTCAGGTTGGATTTGTCGTCTGAAAGGTAGCATCCTCCGAACTTGACGGTTCCATTGGATGTGTTGAACAACTCGATCCAACCGTTTCTTTGGCCATATCCATCAACAATCCCGCTGGTGTTCTCGACAAGCACCTCGCCGATCAGAAGGTCGGACATGTTCTGTGCGCCGAGAGACAACCCGCAGAGCAGGGTGATGGCTATGGAAAGTATTATCTTGGAATGTCTCATGTTCTAAAGAGGAAGATTGTCGTGTTTCTTGGCCGGCATCTGCTGCTTCTTCCCGGCAAGTTGCTCGAGGGCTCTGATGACACGGAATCGGGTGTTGCGAGGCTCGATCACATCGTCGATGTAGCCCTTCTGGGCGGCCTGGTAGGGATTATTGAAGAGTTCCTCGTACTCGGCTTTCTTCTCATCCCTGATCTTCTGCTGCTCATCCGGATTCTCAACCGCCTTTATGTCCTTGGCATAGAGCACATTGACAGCGCCATCAGCGCCCATCACCGCGATCTGAGCTGAAGGCCATGCGTAGACAAGGTCAGCCCTGAGGTGCTTGCTGCTCATAACAATGTAGGAGCCTCCGTAGCTCTTTCTCAGCTCGACTGTGACCTTCGGAACGGTAGCCTCACCATAAGCGTAAAGCAGTTTCGCCCCGTTGGTGATGACGGCCCCATATTCCTGCTGGGTTCCAGGGAGGAAGCCAGGTACATCCACCAGTGAAACCAGGGGGATGTTGAACGCGTCGCAGAAGCGGACGAATCTCGCTCCCTTGCGGGAGGCGTTGATGTCGAGCACACCGGCCAGCACTTTCGGCTGGTTGGCCACTATACCGACGCTCCTTCCGTTCATATGGGCGAATCCGATGATTATGTTTTTCGCGAAATCCTTGTGGATCTCGAAGAACTTCCCGTCGTCCACGATGCTCCCGATGACCTTGTACATGTCGTAAGGACTGTTGGGGTTGTCCGGGATTATCTCGTTGAGGCTGTCATCGACACGGCTCACAGGGTCATTGGTTGGGACCCTCGGAGCCTCTTCCATGTTGTTCTGAGGAATATATGAAAGGAGTTCCTTGATGGTTCTGATCCCATCCTCCTCATTCTCGGCGGCGAAATGGGCTACGCCACTCTTCGAGGCATGAACGCTGGCGCCTCCAAGCTCTTCCTGCGAGACATCCTCGCCAAGAACGCTCTTCACGACAGCAGGGCCGGTGAGGAACATGTAGGAGGTGTTCTTTACCATGACAGTGAAATCAGTCAAGGCTGGGGAGTAGACCGCTCCGCCTGCGCAGGGACCGAATATCCCGGAAATCTGAGGCACCACACCGGAAGCGAGGATATTCCTCTCGAATATCTCACCGTAGCCGGCGAGAGAGTCGACACCTTCCTGGATCCTGGCTCCACCAGAATCGTTGAGGCAGATGAACGGGGCCCCATTTCTGGATGCCAGATCAAGAGCCTTGCATATCTTTTCCGACATAGTCTTGGAAAGCGAGCCGCCGGACACGGTGAAATCCTGTGCGGCGACATAGACCAGCCTGCCGCCTATCGTTCCCATTCCGGTCACGACACCGTCCCCATCGAAATGCTGTTTATCCATTCCGAAATTGACGCAACGATGCTGGACGAACATGTCGAACTCCTCGAAACTGCCCTCGTCGAGCAGCAGTCCAAGTCTTTCTCTCGCTGTAAGCTTGCCTTTCTGGTGCTGGGCCTCTATCCTCTTCTGTCCTCCGCCCAGTTTGGCGGCAGCCCTACGCTCGACCAGTTTGGCGATGTTTTCCTGTTGGATGCTCATATTCCTTTTTTATATAAATAGATATTTTCCAAATTTACCAAGAATCTGGAATCTTTCAAAGAAATAGAGTACCCAAAAAATGTAAAAAAATCAGAATTTCACGCCAAAAGAGAAATCCATATAATCGGCTTTGAATTTGTGCGCCTTGATGCACACACTGATGAAGAATGGCTTCAGCGCCTCAGGATAGTACCGGAAACCAGCTCTCTCATAAAGCCAGCCGTGTTCGGCATGGATGCCCATGCGGCGGTAAAGGTACACTCCCTCTTGGACATAGAGAGCCAGGTTATTGTAGAACACTTCCTGGACCAGGCCCAATCCGTATGAGAACGGGGCATATCCTTTTGAGGCCGCGTTAGCCTCCTCATCGTAAATAATGCTGTCGGCCCATTTGAGGTTGTCAGTGTTCGAGTTCCAGAAACCATTGATAGTGAATCCGGCGGCGAACCTGCCTCCGGGCCTGTAAATGGCGTCAGCGTTCAGGGAAGCCATCGGCCATTTCCGGAGATTTGTCTCGGCCAAAGTCTCCTTACTGACTGTCTTGGAATATGCTAGCCATTCAGCGGCGCAGGCGTGGACTCCTCCGCCACCGTAGATCTCAAAGCTCCATCCCTTCTCATACATGTCGGTGGAGATATGGGATGGCTTAAACACGTGGCCTTTCGGGCCCTTCCTGTCCTGGAAGTGATACCTGGCGGACAATCCTCCTCCCCAGTAGTTCAAGCCACCGTTGGGATAAGCGAATCTGGCGCTGGAGTTATGACGGACGTTGATATTCGCCTCAAGGTCAATCCTTTTCCCGATCATCCATGTCAGGTGGCCGCCTCCTGCCACATAAAAGAGAATAGGGGAGCTGAAGAACCAGTTCGCGCGGTTGTCGATAGGGTCATAGTAACCTGATGAATATGACAATCCGAGCATCAGATTGTAGCCGAATCCCAAATGCTTGGTGCGTATCAGATCCCGCGACATTGTTCCGTACGCCGAGATCAGATCGGAATAGTGCCCGTATTTGCTCTTGAACTGGACGTCTGATAAAGTGTTGTAATTCAGGCCAATCCCGAAAACAGGCCAGTTGAAGGCCGATGCGAAACTCCCATTTCCGGCGGCCGGGTCAGTCACAAAGTCCCATTCAAGAGCGAAGGAGTTGAACTGTCGTTCGGTATATGAATCCTTAAATGATCCTATGACAAGATGGTCGGCCCCGGTCTTGATAGCTGTGTGGAATGGCCTCTCTTGAGCGGCAGTATCAGTCAGACATAATAAACCCTGGACCGCGATGCAGGCCAGGGTTGTGATGAGAGTCTTTCTGATACTTGTCGCCATCACCGGGGAAGGTCTATTCCTCGGCAGGTTTCATCGTATTGTAGACGGCTGTGACATCGTCGTCGTCCTCAAGGAGGCCGGTGAGTTTGTCAAGGGTCTCCCTCTGCTCGGGAGTGACATCCTTCAGATCGGTGTTCGGAATCCTCTCGAAGCCTCCGGACACAAGCTCATAGCCATTGTCCTCGATGAACTTCTGGATCGCTCCATAAGAGCTGTAAGCTCCGTAGATCACGATGTTGCGAGTGATGTCTCCGTCCTCGTTCTCCTGCTCCTCAGTGAACACCTCAGGATCGTCGTCGCAATCGCAGAGCTCAAGTTGGAGCTCGTCGATGTCGATATTGCCGTTGTCCTTGATACGGAACACGCATTTGTGGTCGAACATGAAGCTTACGCTGCCGCTCGTCCCAAGCGTACCGCCGCACTTTGTGAAATAGCTGCGGACATTGGCCACGGTGCGGGTGTTGTTGTCAGTAGCGGTCTCCACAAGGTAAGCGATGCCGTGAGGACCGTATCCCTCGTAAACGATCTCCTTGAAATCGCCCTGATCCTTCTCAAGAGCTTTCTTAATCGCCCTTTCGACGTTGTCCTTAGGCATATTCTCGCTCCTGGCCTCAGCCATGAGAGCCCTGAGCCTAGGGTTACCGGTCACATCCGGGCCGCCCTGCTTGACAGCGATGGTGATTTCCTTCCCGATCTTCGTGAAGGTCTTGGCCATGTGGCCCCATCTCTTGAATTTCCTTTCCTTACGGAACTCAAACGCTCTTCCCATGACTACTGCTGGCTTTCGATCCTGGAGATGTACTTGTCGATGTCGTATCCTTCCATGGACTGGGGATACTTATCCTTGATAGCCTTGTAGTAAGAAAGGGCCTTGGCGTTGTCGCCAAGCTGCTCGCAGACCACTCCGGCCTTGAGCATGTAGGTAGCGTTAAAGATGTTGGAGAAACTGTCGTCCACGGCGATAGCCTGGTCATAGCACCTGAGGGCTTCCTTGTAGTTCTCGAGTCCAGAGTAAGCGTCTCCCATGCAAGCCAAGGCGCGTGCCTTGGTTATAGCCTCGTCACTCTTGTACTTTTTGAGGTAGTCGATGGCCTGCTGGTAGTTGCCGAGGTTGTACTCGCAGAGTCCGGCGTAGAAATAGACGTCCCTACCACCCTTGGCACCGAAATCATCGATAATCTGTGAGAAACCAAGCACATTGCCGTCTCCGTTGAGAGCCAGATCAAACTCGCCTGAGCGGAAATTGGCCTCGGCGGGATACATCTGCCTGGCGGCCTCCTTGGCCTTAGGCTGGTAAACCAGCTTGTAATAACCCACGATCGCAAGTCCTATGATGAGGAGCGCAATAAGGATCCCATAGATAGTTTTCTTGTTCTCACGGAAGAACTGGTCGGTTTTGGAGACGGTCTCGCTGACCCTTTCCTGACGGGCCTGTTCCCTCTCATCTACTTTTTTCTTTGCCATTTTTATACTTGTTTTTGTTATTATCTTCGCAAACAGTCCGCAAAATTAGAAAAAATTGTTTAATCATGCAATATGATTATCTTTGCGTTATAGTTGGATAAGAGATGCCGGTACTAAAAAAGATAGCCATACAGGATTTCCGGAACATTGTTTTCCAGGAATTGTCTTTCTCCCCGAACATCAATTGCGTTTCCGGCAATAATGGAGTCGGGAAGACAAATCTGATGGACGCGGTCTGGTATCTTTCGATGACAAAGAGCGCTATCACTCCTTCAGACAAGTTCAATTTCAGGCATGGGACGGAAGCGTTCGCCATCTCAGGAACTTATGACATGGGGGGAGGTCCGCTGACCAGGTTTTCTGTCCAGGTTGACTCGAAAGGGGAGAAGAAGATCCGGAGGGATGACAAACCTTATTCCAGAGTAGCCGACCATATCGGTGTCTTGCCGATTGTGATGGTTTCACCTTCAGATACTTCCCTTGTCAGTGAAAGTGGAGATGACCGCCGGCGTTTCGTCAACTCGGTCCTGTCTCAGATGGACAGGGAATATCTATCGGCCATCCAGCAGTACAACAGGTTGCTTTTCCAGAGGAACCGTATGCTCAAGGACGGTGTGTCTGATGAGGGTCTTCTTTCGGTTTTTGACGAGAGGATGGATGGATTCGCCGCGGTCGTGTCGAATGCCAGGGAGAGATTCGTCGCTGATCTGCAGCCCATAGTATCAGAGCGTTATGCCACATTGTCCGGAGGCCGGGAGACGGTCTCCATCACTTACCAGTCTGATCTGCATAAAGGTTCTTTAGTGGACTTGTTGAAAGCCAACAGAGAGAAAGACAAGATGCTGGGATACACCACCTCTGGTCCTCAGAGGGATGATTTCATCTTCAAGATGGACGGTTATCCTATAAGGCGATGCGGCTCCCAGGGGCAACAGAAATCCTTCCTTGTCTCATTGAAGTTCGCTCAATACGAGATAATGAAATCGAGATACGGGTTCCCGCCCGCTTTGCTGCTTGATGACGTGTTCGACAAACTGGACATGGGGCGTATCGGCAATCTTCTGGGTATGGTCGCGGGCAATGACTATGGCCAGATATTCATAACTGACAGCAATAAGGTCCGGATGGCCGGGATCGTGGATAACCTGACCACGGACAGGGCTTATTTCGAGGCTGATGGCGGTGAGTTCAAGGAGGTGAAGGATGCCTGAGTTCCGTAAGATAAAAGGCATTCCCAGGAAAGAGGCTCTACCAATGGGGACTCTTGTGCCGATGTTTTTACGGGCTCGAGGGCTTAGCGCTGAGTTGAACACCCAGAGAGTCTTTGCCGCCTGGGATGAGGTTTCCGGAATAAAGGATTTCACACTCAGGAAGTTCTATAGGGATGGAAAGCTATATGTCACCATCTCATCTTCTATGGTCCGCAGCCACATTGAGTTCCAGAAGGACTCTATATTGATGGCAGTCAACGAGTTCCTCGAAAAAGACACCCTTTTCGACAAGGCCTGCTCCAAAGTTGGTCTGGTCAAGGAAATCATATTGAAATGAATATGGAAGAAAACAAGATCAAAGTTGTGGTGGATGACGCCATCCCCTTTATCTCCGGCGTCTTGGAACCATACGCTGAAGTGGTCTACAAAGGTGGACGGGACATCTGCCGTGAGGACCTTTTGGACGCCTCCGCCCTTGTTATCCGGACCAGGACCAAGTGCGACGCTTCCTTGCTGGACGGCACCGCGGTCAAGTTCATCGCTACAGCGACAATCGGTACCGACCATATTGATCATGAGTATTGCGACAAGGCTGGTATAGTTGTCCGCAACGCCGCCGGGTGTAACGCTGGTGGCGTCATGAACTATGTGTTCTCGGCATTGTATGGTGTCGCTTCCAGGAAGGCGATTCGCCTGGACGGGTCGAAACTAGGTATTGTCGGCGTCGGTAATGTAGGGAAAAGGGTGGACATGGTGGCCGGGTATCTTGGCTTCAAGGTCTTGAAAAATGACCCACCTAGGATGGCCGTGGAAGGCCCAGAGGGATTCTGCCCATTGGATTATCTTCTACAGAACGCTCAGGTAGTCACAATGCATGTGCCTCTGGATAAGACGACTTTCCGGATGTGTGATGACGCTTTCTTCGACAAGATGAAGCCCGGTACCATATTCATAAACGCTTCCAGGGGAGAGGTGGTCGATGACGCCGCCTTGAAAAGGGCTATCCCGAAATTGGGGCCGGTCATTATCGACACATGGAACAATGAGCCTGACATCGACAGGGAGCTTTTAGACATGGTCGATATCGCCACGCCACACATCGCCGGTTACTCTTACCAGGGTAAACAGAACGGCACGGCGGCGGCAGTAAGGTCGTTGGCCCGTTTCTTCGGATTCAGCGATCTTTACGAGTTTTTCCCTAAGACCGAGCTTCCCAGCCTTGAGGCGGTCAAGCTTGACCTTAAAGGAAAAAGGCAGGGCGAAATCACTTCCGCCCTGCAGTACAATTATCCGATCTTCACGGATGATTTCATGTTCCGGATGGATCCCGGAGCTTTCGAGAGCCTACGGTCCCACTACCAGTACCGCAGGGAGTTCTATGTCTATTGATTTAGAGCTCTTTAACGACGCCTTCGTCCATATATGTGATATCGCCTGAGCCGCTTTTGGCCACAGTGACTTTGGCCGTCTTAAGCTTGCTGGCGTCCAGGTCTCCAGATCCATTCATCTTCAAGGTCACATCTGTCGCCTCTCCACTTAGAAACACGTCTCCAGATCCCGACGCATCCACATCCATCGAGAGACATTTGACTGAAGCTTCCATGTCTCCTGAGCCGGACTTGCGAAGAGTCACAGGGCCGTTGATCTCGCATCTCTCGATATACATGTCACCTGATCCTGATTTGGATATGGCAAGGCTTTCTCCCTTTAAGGTCCCCGAGACAGTCAGGTCACCACTGCCACTCTTGGTAATCTCGTCCAAACTGGGAGCGTACACTTTGATGTATTCGTCTTTTGTGAATATGTCGCCCTTGTTATGGTAATAGATCCTAAGAGTCCCATCTATATTTTCGACCCTGATAGAGTCCCTATTTCTGGTCGATCCTTTGACCACCACTTCCGGCTCGCCATCTCTTTGCTCGAATATGATGTCAACCCAAATCTGAGCGTCCAGAGCATGGAACTCTCCGGGGGCGTATACCAATGAGTCGTTCGGTCCATAGACGGATTCTGTCATCATTTCCCGGTTCCGGAAAGAGTCTTTCAGTTCCTGTTTCGTCTCGTCGCTGATCCTGATAAAGCACGAGTTCATCGTGAGCGTCATAAGCGCCAATACTGGCACGATTGCGATATGTTTTATGATATTCATGGGGTAATCTATTTATTGTCAAACAGTTCTTTAGGGTTGAGGCCGAGCAGCTCCATCTTTCTGATCACGACCGGGAGCTCTGTCTCGAGGAATTCCTTCCTGGAGTTCTCGAGGACGATTTCCCTTGCCTCGGCGGTGATGAAGTAGCCGATCCCGCGCTTGTTGTAGATGACTCCTTCCATAGTCAGTTTCTCGTAGGTGCGCATCACAGTGTTCGGATTGACGCCGATCGACGCGCCATACTCCCTGACGGAAGGGATCCTGTCCTCCGGCTTCAGGTCGCCGGAAAGGATCCTCTCACAGATCGTATCCCTGATCTGGAGATATATTGCTTTATTCTGATTGAATTCCATGGCTTAAGTATATTAATGCTGAATATTCTTGACCCTGAACCATGACCAGATTCCCAGGCCGATCACTATGACGGCAAGCTCGATATTGCCCCATACATTGATCCAGGTGTCGATGCCGGTGATATGGTCCATCGTCCATGCGCGCATCCTTTCCCCGAATACGTCAAGGTCGATGTGGGAGAATATGAGCGCTGAGAGCGCGAAGATTATCATGAAAACCACGAAGAGTGAGAGGATTGTCCTCGAGACTTTGGCTTTCTTGAATATAAGGGCGCCGAGCAGGAACACCGACGCTGTCTGAAGGACAGAGGAAGCAAGCCACCATGAGCCGTAGCCCCAGATCCTGACTTCTCCGTCTGTGTTATTGTTTGAAATCGTGCCCAGCCAGGCTGAGACCAACGATTCTCCGCATCCTTTGTCAGCGAGGCAGATGATCCAATCGCAAAACAGGTATCCGACGAAGAAGATGATCGGGATAATGACCAAAGTGATGAGCATCATCGAGAGATACTTCTCAAGCCTGGAGGCTGGAAGCTCGATCCAAGCGGAGCCTTTTGCCTTCTCGGTTATGAAGCCATAAGCCTTTGAGGGATAGAAAACCATAAAGAGAATCGTCACAATAGCGAAGGCGCTTGCCCTTGTCGCGATAGAGGGATGACCCACATGGAAATCGGAGAATCCGCTTGAGAATCCATTGCCCAGTACTGAAAAGAATAACCACAAGAAGTAGTATATGACAGGAAATAACACCCAGATGGTCATGAATGCCCTGTTCTCGCTCCAACGAGACTTCAGGTCAAATGCCAGATATTTGCCGAAACGGCTGGGATTGAATGTGTTTTTCATGACAGATCCTCCTATTTCTTAAACATATCTTTGATCAGGTCCTTATGGGAATGGGCCGCGTTGAATAGAGCCTCGATATTGACTTTGCTATCTTCCCCGTCCGGATTGGGGCATACCTGGAGGAAGCCTCCTGGAAGAAGCTCACGGTAAAGGGCATCTTCCCTGATGGTGGTCCCGTAGTCAAAATAGAGTTTGGATGTGATCTCTTCGACGGACGCGTTCAGAAGGACATCACGCTTGTCAAGGATGATCACCGGGTCGATAATGTTCTCGAGATCCCTGACCTGGTGGGTGGAGATCACGATTGTGCAGTCTTCCGGGGTGTATTTCATGATGGCCGCCCTGAATTGGGACTTTGACGGGATGTCCAAGCCGTTGGTGGGCTCATCCATGAACAGGTATTTAGCTCCGGTCGCCAAAGCGAAGGAGATGTAGGTCTTCTTGAGCTGTCCGGCGGACATCTGGCTCATCTTCTGGTCAGGGTCCACTTCGAATTCCCTCATTATCTCCGTGAATTTCGCGTTGTCGAAAAGAGGCCAGAAACAGCCTCTCTCCTTGGCGTAGTCAGCTGCTTTCATAGGGATGGGAGCGACTTCGTCAGGAAGATAATACTGTTTCTCCAGCAGGGAAGGGGTCCTGTCGAAAGGAATCTCCCCATCAGTCACGATACTGCCTTCTCCGACTTTCTTAAGGCCGCAGAGCAAGGTCAGCAAGGTCGTTTTCCCGACACCGTTCTCTCCCAGAAGGCCATAGATGCGGCCTTCCTCAAGAGAAGTGGTGATATTGTCCAACACGGGCGTTTTCCCGTAGCTGAAAACAAGGTTTTTGATCTCAATCATATATTTGCGATTTTAGTGTATTAGTTTATTAGTACACCGCAAAGATACGAATGAAATCTAATATTCCAAATTTTTCTTTATTTTTTTTTCAAATTTTTTTCTCTCCACTCCGAAGGGGAGAGTCCGGTTAAGGATTTGAATTGGTGCCTGAAGTCAGCCTTGTCGCTAATTCCTAATGATTCTCCAATTTTTGACGCTGGTGTCTCGGGGGAGGAAATAAGCATCCGTTTGGCATCTTCTATCCTCAATTCTTTTCTCCATGAAAGGAACCGCTTGTTGAAAGCCTGGGAACAGTAGAGGTTCAGCTCGTCGCTAGTCACTCCTAGTTCCTCGAGTATTTCATCCATTGAATTGTACTTGATCCGGTATTTGCCCTCAAGTACCCATTTCTCCAGACGCTCCCCGGTGAAGGCCATCTTTTTTCTCAACAGAGCGGCCTCGGCGTTCATCTTCCTCTTCAAATAGATCTGTCGTTTCAGATTGAACCTCAAGTTCAAGATCGGAAGTTTTTCGTTGTTCAAGGTCATATTTTTATAGTTTAGATAATAAATGACATAGCAATTTATAAAAAATCATTTACATTTGCAAAGTTGTATATATTGACGATCATGTTAAGAATTGATGACTTTGCTTCTTTCAGAAAGGTGGCGACACCTTTTTATTATTATGATATAGATCTCTTCCAGCGTACCGTTGACAAGGTGGCTGAGTTGTCCGCCACCACCGGGATCCATGTCCATTATTCATTGAAAGCCAATTCGGACCGCAGGTTGAATGACATCATCAGTTCCAGAGGTATCGGAGCTGATTGCGTTAGCGGTGATGAGATTGATTTCGCCGTCAGCTGCGGTTACGACCCGAAGAAAATCTTTTTCGCCGGTGTGGCGAAGTCAGACAAGGAAATCTGCCAGGCTTTCCAGGTCGGAATCGGAGCTTTTGTCGTCGAGTCCCTCGAGGAGATCGCTATTGTCAGCGACATCGCCCGCAGGCTCGGACGCAAGGCTCCAATGAGCCTTAGGATCAATCCCAATATCGATCCTCACACCCACCATTATATCACCACCGGGCTTTATGAGGATAAGTTCGGAATCTCCGATAGGAGCTTCGATGAGGCTGTCGCCATGGTCAAGGATAATCCTTATATTGACTTCTACGGCCTCCAGTTCCACATCGGTTCCCAGATTCTGGAGGTGGATAGTGTCGTCAAACTGGAGTGCGAGAAAGTCAATCACATAGTCAGCCGTTTTGAGGAAACCGGCCTGGTCGTTAAGAATATCGACCTTGGCGGAGGTCTTGGAATTGACTATGATGATCCTGACGGAAACCCGATTCCGGATTTCGAATGCTGGTTCAAGACCATCAACGACAATCTGAAGCATCGTCTTGACCAGGAAGTCCACATCGAGCCGGGACGTTCCCTAGTTGCCCAGTCGGGTTCCCTGATCACGGAGGTCCTCTATGTCAAGCGCGGAGAAAACAAGCGTTTCCTCATGGTAGACGCCGGAATGAATGACCTGATCCGTCCCGCTCTTTACGGGGCTTATCATAAGATCGAGAACCTTACCGCCCATTATGATGACGGTGACAGTCGAGAGACTAGGGTGTATGATGTCGTGGGTCCTGTTTGTGAGTCAGCGGACTGCTTCGGGAAAGAGCGTTCCCTGGCCAAGAGCCGTAGGGGAGACCGGATCGCGATCAGGAGCGCGGGAGCCTATGGCCAAGTCATGGCATCGCATTACAACATGCGTCCTATAGCCCCGTCAGTCTATTCAGACAGGGTCGCGGAGGCTCCCAAGCGGAAGGATTATTTCGCTAGCGTGGATTAATTATCTCCTCATTCCCCTCATTCTCTGGGCGAGGTTGCCTGTCAAGGCTCCTTTCATCATCTTCCTGGTGGCGTCAAACTGCTTCAGGAGCTTGTTGACTTCGGCCACATTTGTGCCGCTGCCATCAGCGATCCTCTTGCGGCGACTGCCGTTGATGATGTCAGGATTGTCCCTCTCGGCAGGGGTCATTGACATGATAATGGCCTCAATGCCCTTGAAAGCCGTATCATCGTCTATGTCGACATCCTTGAGCATCTTCCCGACTCCCGGGATCATGGCGGCCAGATCCTTGATGTTACCCATCTTCTTGACCTGCTGGATCTGGTTGTAGAAATCCATGAGGCCGAACTTGTCCTTGGCCAGTTTCTTGCGTGTCTCACGGGCTTGCTTCTCGTCGAATTGCTCCTGGGCTTTCTCCACGAGGGAGACCACGTCGCCCATTCCGAGAATCCTGTCTGCGATACGGTCGGGATGGAACACATCCATCGCCTCCATCTTCTCACCCGAGGAAATGAATTTGATAGGCTTGCCGGTGACGTATTTGATGGAAAGAGCCGCACCACCTCTGGTGTCACCATCCATCTTCGTAAGGACAACTCCGTCAAAATCAAGACGTTCGTTGAATACTTTAGCGGTCTCAACGGCGTCCTGACCTGTCATGGCGTCGACGACGAAAAGGGATTCCGTAGGCTGGACCGCCTTATGGAGGGCGGATATCTCATCCATCAGCTCCTGGTCGACCGCCAGACGTCCGGCCGTATCTATGATGACCACCGGATACCCTTCTGACTTAGCCTTGGCGATTGCTCCTTTTGCGATCTTGATAGGATCTTTTTCGCCATCCTCGGTGTAAACCTCGACTCCGATCTGGCTTCCAAGTACCTTCAACTGCTCGATAGCGGCCGGACGGAACGTGTCGCATGCGGCGAGAAGGACCTTCATCCCCCGCTTGCTCTTAATGTTGTTCGCCAGCTTGGCGGAGAAGGTAGTCTTACCGGAACCGTTCAGACCGGCGATAAGAACCACTCCAGGGTTACCCTTTATGTTGATATCCATGGATTGGCTGCCCATGAACTCGGCCAGCTCGTCATGGACGATCTTGACCATCATCTGCTGAGGCTTCACTGCGGTGAGCACGTTCTGGCCCATCGCCTTGACCTTGACCCTGTCGCAGAATTCCTTGGCGACCTTATAGCTTACATCGGCGTCGAGCAGAGCCCTGCGGATGTCCTTAAGTGTCTCAGCGACATTGATTTCGGTGATCCTTCCTTCGCCCCTCAAAATTTTGAAGGACCGTTCTAACCTTTCCTGTAAGTTCTCGAACATATCGGGTATTCTTTATTATCTTTTTATGGAGACGCAAATATACTAAATGTTTTCGTTTATCGGACGATGGAGGGAGGCCGCAAGGGCTTTAGCCCGTCTCTCAAGTTCAGGCAATTCGGTTTCCGGAAGAGCCCAGTCCACGAAACGTGACCAGAGATAACCGATTGCCTGAGCGGAAGGATGAGTCATGTCCGGGGCGTAGAAGCGGTAATCCCTCAGCTCATCCATGAATATCTCGTAGGCCGGGAAATAGTCAGTCCTGTCAGGGATAGCCTGGCAGACCTCGTCTATCGCCAAAAGTAAAGTGCTCTTGCTCAACTGGTTCCCATGGGCACCGTCCTTCAGGTGGCGGATAGGGGAGACTGTGAATATGAATTCTTTATCCGGGAAACGGCTGACCAAATTCTTAAGTAGCATGGCAGTCTCCTTGACACTGAGTCTTCTCCTCCTGAATTCTTTAGCGTCGATCTTGAGGCAGTTCGAAACAATTTCTCCAGATCCGATATGCTCGAAACACCAAGCGGTGCCGAGGGTTACGATAACCTTTTTTGAGAGTGTCCAAGCTTCCGAGGCCTCAGCCAGGGCTTTGTTGGCATGCTCCAGAAACTCTTCTTGTGTCGGCCTGGCGAAAGTAGTGTTGTGGCTGAAAGAGCAGATCAGTCCTGATCCCGCACCCATCTGAACGCATTCTTTACCGCTGAAAGGCACAGCTGAAGCCAAACGTGCCGCGGAGTTGCTTATCGAGACTGGATTGTAAAGCGTTCCGAAAGGGTTGACAAGGATGTCGAATCCGAGACTGGACATCTTCCCTCCGATGTTGTCGGCGAAGCAGCTTCCTAGGGCGATGATCTTGTCTGTCAGTGAGATGCTTATCTTGCTCCTCCCGATTTGTACGGGAGTCTGAAGTTTCATTTCTTCCATGTCGCTAAATTACGAAAAAATACTATTTTTGTAATTATGAGAAAATTATCATTTATTGTGGCGGTATTAGCCATCACAACCATTTCCTGCTCCGGCCCCAAGGATGGGAACTATTCAATCACACTTTTGACCACGAATGATGTCCATGGCACCTTCTTCGACTCCACTTATGTAGGAGGCAATGTGAAGAAGTCGCTTTATGGGGTCAAATATGTCGTGGACAGCATCCGGACGGTAGAAGGCCCGGAGAATGTGTTGTTAGTTGACGCCGGAGATATCGTCCAGGGAGATAACGCCGCATATTATTTCAACTATGTCGACACTCTTACTCCTCATATTTATCCCCGCATGGCCAAGTATATGGGATACGACGCCGTTGTCCTGGGCAACCATGACATAGAGGCCGGTCATCCCGTTTATGACAGGCTTGTGAAGGAGATGAAGGCGGAGGGGATACCTCTCCTGGCCGGTAATGCTGTGCGTAACGATAACGGGCAGAGATATTTCCCTATCTATACGATTGTGAAACGCCATGGCCTTAAGATAGCCATTCTCGGATATGACAACGCCAATATCGCCGGATGGCTTCCCGAGAGGCTGTGGAGCGGAATGAAGTTCCAGAGCCTGATACCGCTTGTCCAGCAGGATGTCGATATGGTAGTCGCCAAGGAGAAACCTCACCTTGTCATAGTAGCGGTACATACGGCTACAGGTGATGGAGATGGTAAAGCGCTTGAGAGCCAGGGACTTGACCTGATGAAGACCCTCCATGGGGTAGATTTTCTGGTATGCTCCCACGACCATCGACCCAGAGTTGTTGAGAGCGACACTCTATGCCTTATCAATTCCGGTAGCCACAGCCGGTTCGTCGGACATGGAAAGATAGAGTTCACGGTTAATAAAGGTAAGATCGTGGGCAAGAAGTTGTCTGCTGACCTCCTGCCTGTGGACCAACGCAAGATCGATCAAGAGATGGCTGCCAAGTTCCACGATGACTTTGTCGCTGTGAAGAAGTTCACCACCACTAAAGTGGGAGATTTGAAGGTGGATTTGCTCACTCGTGATGCCTACGTCGGAATGAGCCCGTACCTGAACCTCATCCACACACTCTCTCTCGAGAATACCCCGGCCCAGATTTCTTTCGCCGCCCCGTTGACATTCAATGGCACGGTAAAGGCCGGGACGCTGGTATATAACGACCTTTTCACAGTCTATCCTTTCGAGAACCAGATGTATGTGATCAAGATGACCGGGAAGGAGATAAAAGACTACCTTGAGGCGTCTTATGACCTCTGGATCAACACTATATCCAAGCCCACAGACCATGTCCTCAATATAGCCCCCAGATCTGACGCGAGGACTGGGGCCCAGTCTTGGTCTTTCGTGGAGCGGTCTTACAACTTCGATTCAGCAGGTGGCTTGATCTATACCGTTGATGTCCGGAAACCGCATGGCGAAAGGGTCAATATTGAGTCGTTGGTCGGAGGGGAGCCTCTTGATCCGGCGAAGACCTATAATGTCGCCTTGACCTCATATAGGGCCAGCGGTGGCGGTGGCTTGATGGCAAAGGCCGGGGTTGACACCGGAAAGATAGATGAGAGGGTCGTCGAGATATATCCCGAGTTCAGGAAAATCCTATATGACTATCTGCTCGAGAAGGGGAGCATAGATCCAGATGTGATAGGAGACTCGAAGTTGATCGGCAGCTGGAGATTTGTCCCTGAGGATATCGCTGGGCCTGCCCTCCAAAGGGATATGGAACTGGTCTTCCCTAAGAGATAGACTCAGACTTTGGTGCCCTGGGTCATGGCCCGGTATTCGGCAGGAGTTCTTCCGGTCATGTGCCGGAACGCCGTGAAGAAATAGTCATGATTGTTGTAGCCTACCCGGTAGGCTACTTCTTTTATGCTCAGTGAGGTGTTGGTCAGCAGTTCCTTCGCCTTGCCCATCCTTACCTCGCTGATGTAGCGGGCAGGGGAGAATCCGGTATATTCCTTAAATGTCTTCCTGAAAGAGGAATAGCTTATACAGAGCCGTGAAGCGATATCCTCAGGAGAGATATCCGCGAAGCTGTCCTGGATCATAACCTTGGCCTGGCTTATCTTCTTGGCGGTGTCCGATTCCTCAAACTGGGAGTTCCTGTCATAGAAATAAGCGAGACTTAGCAGCCGGCCAACAATCCCCGCCAGAAGCTGCTGGAAGCCGGATTTTTGCTTGACCGCGGCCGTGATAGCCTCGTTATATAAGGCTACGATATCCTCGTGGATATTGACTTTGAACACCGGCCTGTCTTTGGAAAAGAATTTCTTCTCGATGAGGTTGTCCATGAAATGGCCGTTGAATCCGATCCAGTACTCTTTCCAACCTGTTTGCTTGTCGGGATGGTAGGAATGCCATTCCCTGGGGAACAGAAGGAACATCATCCCGCTCTCAACTTGGATGGACTTGCTCCTGCCAAGAGTCTCGCAAGAGAACCTGCCTTTCCCTTCGGTGATATATAGGAGTTGATATTCTTCCAGAACCCTGCCGCTGCCCACCGTGAACACATATCTTGAGGGATGGTTTCTTGGGGGATAACTCATCCCCGGAGCGATCTCCTGGAAACCTGCGGAGTTCACGGCCGTGCCCCATTGGAGGTCGACCGGATTCACTGCCAAATATTTGAGGTGGACCGATTCCATAATTCGCTACCTTTTGCAAATATATGAAAAAAATAGGATCAAAAATCCAAGTTGTAATGTCAGAATCTTCAGCGCTGGAGATTATAAAAAAAGGGAAATTTGTAAAAGACACTTTATACCACATAATATGAATTTCCTGGCTTTTGATCTCGGTGCCACCAGCGGAAGGGCCATTCTCGGAACAGTCGAGAATGGCAAGCTGTCATCCGAAGAAGTTTACCGTTTCCCAAATGCCGTCAAAGAGGACGGTGGCAAGTATTTCTGGGATATCTATTCGCTGTTCGACCATTTCAAGGCAGCCTTGAAGAAGGTGGCCGGAATGGGCGTGAAGATCGCATCCATAGGTATTGACACCTGGGGAGTTGATTTCGGCTGTGTCGGTCCTGACGGGACGATTCTCGGACTCCCTCGCGCCTACCGCGACCCTTACACTGACGGTATCCCCGAGGAGGTCTTCAAGATCATCCCCAAAGCGGAATTGTACAAGGTGACGGGTACCCAGATAATGAACTTTAACACAATCTTCCAGATTTACGCCCAGCACAAGGATCCAGAGTCTCCGATCCATAATGCCGCGGAGATCCTTTTTATGCCCGATCTTCTGGCTTATATGCTTACTGGTGAGAGAGTTTGCGAGTACACCGACGCTTCCACATCCGGAATCATCGATCCCCGCACAAGGGACTTCGACAGGACTCTGCTTGAGCGTCTTGGGATTAATCCGATGATTCTCAGGCCGATTGTCCAGCCCGGAACGAAGGTCGGTATTCTGAAACAAGAGATATGCAATGAGACCGGTATGGACGCGGTTCCTGTGATCGCGGTGGCTGGCCATGACACGGCTTCCGCTATCGCGGCCGTCCCCGCCGCCGACGAGCATTTCGCTTATCTGAGCAGCGGAACCTGGAGCCTGATGGGCATCGAGTCTCCGGTTCCAATCATAGACGACAAGTCGTATGAATACAATGTCACCAACGAGGGAGGTATAGAAGGGACGACAAGATTCCTTAAGAATATCACCGGAATGTGGCTCCTTGAGCAAAGTCGCAAGACTTGGGCAGCGGAGGGACGAGAGTACAATTACGCGCAGATTGAGGCGATGGGTCGGGAAGCGATTGATTTCCCGTCGGTTATTGATCCGGATGATCCTCGTTTCGCCGCTCCTAAGGACATGGATGCCGAGATTAAGGCCGCCTTGGCCGAGTCTGGCCAGCAGGTTCCTGTGAATGACGCCCAGATGATCAGCTGCATCTATCACAGCCTCACCAAGAAATACAAGGATGTGATCGCCATGCTCCAGAGTTTCGCGTCCTTCACGATCGACAAACTCCATGTCATTGGAGGTGGCTCGGCCAACAAACTTGTGAGCCAGCTGACCGCCGACACTTTGGGAATTCCTGTAATCGCGGGACCTGTTGAGGGTACCGCCATCGGAAATATCATGATGCAGGCTAAGGTGGCCGGTCTGGTGAAAGACCGTTGGGAGATGCGCCGCATCATTGGAAACTCCATTGAGACAAAGACTTATATTCCAAACAATTAATCTTCAAAAATATGAACGAGCAAAAAATCATTCAGGCCTATGAGATGGCCAAAGAGCGCTACGCCGCTATCGGAGTAGACACCGACAAGGCTATCGAGCAGCTTGAGAAACAGCAGATTTCCCTGCACTGCTGGCAGACTGACGATGTGATGGGCTTCGAGAGCGCCGCCGGTCTTTCCGGAGGTATCCAGACCACCGGAAACTATCCCGGACGCGCCAGGAACATAGATGAAGTCCGCGCTGACCTAGAGTTCGTCAAGACTCTCCTCGCTGGTAACCACCGTGTGAACCTCCATGAGATTTACGGAGACTTCGGCGGCAAGTTCGTCGATCGCGACCAGGTGGGTGTCGAGCAATTCCAAAGCTGGATCGAGTGGGCTAAGGCCAATAACTTCAAGCTTGACTTCAACTCCACATCTTTCGGACATCCTAAGAGCGGAGACCTCAGTCTCGCCAACCCCGATCCTGCCATCCGCGAATTCTGGATTGAGCACACAAAGCGCTGCCGCCGTATCGCTGACGCCATGGGTAAGGCGCAGGATGATCCTTGTATCATGAACATCTGGGTCCATGATGGCCAGAAGGACTACACAGTCAACCGTAAGAAATACCGCGAGATTCTCGCCGCCTCCCTTGACGAGATTCTCAAGGAGGACCTCCCAAGTATGAAGAGTTGCGTTGAGGCCAAGCTGTTCGGCATTGGCCTTGAAAGCTACACAGTCGGCTCAATGGACTTCTTCGAGGGCTACTGCGCTTCCCGCAACGTGATATATACCCTCGACACTGGTCACTATGAGCCCACCGAGAATGTGGCGGATAAGGTATCCTCCCTGCTCCTCTATGTTCCTGAGCTGATGCTCCATGTTAGCCGTCCTGTCCGTTGGGATTCCGACCATGTGACCATCATGAACGACATGACCTTGGACTTCTTCAAGGAGCTCGTCCGCGCCGATGCTCTCCACCGCGCGCACGTCGGTCTGGACTATTTCGACGCTTCAATCAACAGGATCGGCGCTTATATTATCGGTACCCGCGCCACCCAGAAGTGCATCCTGAGCGCTCTGCTCGAGCCTCTTGCCAAGTTGCGTGAGTACGAGGCAGAAGGCAAAGGATTCCAGAAGCTCGCCCTCCTTGAGGAGGCCAAGACCCTTCCTTTCGGTGCCGTGTTCGATTACTTCAACTGCAAGAACGGCGTTCCTGTCGGAGAAGAGTTCATCCCGTGCATCGAGAAGTACGAGAAGGAAGTCACTTCAAAGAGGTAAGAAGAGATTCTATGGATTGGATGAGGATGTGGATCACCTTGATGTGAATCTCCTGAATCCTGTCCGAATGAGGCGCGTCAGGCGCCGCTACGACAACATCGGCAAGTTCCGCGAGGAACTTGCCTTTTTTTGATGTCATGGCGACCACTTTCATACCGAGGCGCCGGGCAGCTTCGGCAGCCTTAAGAATATTCTTTGAAGAGCCGCTGGTGCTGATTGCGAGAAGGATGTCACCAGTCTTGCCGAAGGCTTCAACCCATCTTGAGAAAATATCCTCGAAAGAGTAGTCGTTTCCAACGCAGGTGATGTAAGCGGGGTCATTTATGGCCATCGCGGGCATCGGCCTGCGGTCGTCGCGGAATCGGCCGGTAAGCTCCTCCGCGAAATGAGTGGCGTCACAAAGGGAACCGCCGTTGCCGCAACTGATTATCTTACCTCCTTGTGTCAGACAAGTCGCCATCAGATTAGCGGCTTCCATGATGGAAGGTGCGGTCAATGGGTCGTTTATGAAAGCGTCCAGCTCGGACTTGGCTTCAGCCAGACCGTCCGTAATGATATTCCTCAGTTCGTCCATCTCTACTCAATTCAATTATAAGCTTGCGGCGATAGAGAGGGCGGCATAGTCACCGATTGACTCGCCAAGAGCGGCGGGGACAACCTCACAAACGGCTCTTGAGAGTGGAAGCGCTTCTTTCTCAATGACTTTCTCCATCAGTGGTTTGAATATGTCCTCGTTACGGGCGTAGATGCTCCCGATCACTATCATCTCCGGGTTGAGTATGTCGATGACCACGGAAAGGCCTGTCCCAAGGTGGCAGGCGGAGATTTCATACACCTTTTTTGCCAGCGGATCACCTCCCCGCAATGCCTCAGCGACCTTTTTCGCCGTTATTCCGGAAAGATCGCCACCTGGACACCAAGTCACTTCCCGGCCCATCTGCAGCTCTTCCTTGGCAAGATCCCTGGCAAGCTGTTCAATTCCGCTTCCGCTGCAGAAACCCTCGAATGAGCCGGCTTTGCCATAGCCCACGGGACCGAAGTTCTCCAGCCTGATATGACCAAGCTCCCCAGCGTTGTCATTTGTCCCGGCATAGAGTTTCCCGTCGATAATCAGCCCTGCTCCCAGTCCTGTGCCGAAGGTCATGAAAACCATGTTCCTGGTGCCTTTCCCGGCTCCGAACTTCCATTCGGCCAGTGCGCAGGCGTTGGCATCATTATGGACGGCTGCTTTGGTGTGGAACTCTTCCGAGAGGATATCCACAATCGGAATATTATCCCATCCGGGAAGATTCGGGGGCGACATGATCACCCCTGTCTTACTGTCCAGCGGCCCGCCGCAGCTGATTCCTATCGCTGCTATATCACTTTCTTCCAGGTTGTTCCGTTTTAGAATATCTCTTATGGAAGACTTGATATTCCGTATTGTGTCCTCGACCTCTGTCGTCGGGAAAGAGATCTTGTCTATTATCTCGAGGTCATCTCCGGCTGGTTTCCCAAGGGCCACGGCGCATTTCGTGCCGCCAATGTCTACCCCGACCAGAGTGGAATAGCTGATGGATTCAGGCATAGTCTTGTGTGGTTTTGGTTGATAAACTTACGCATTTTTTTCAAATATTCTTATATTGTGGCAACAAAACCACATAACCATGTCAATTTCCAGAAGAGACTTCTTTAAGAAGAGTTTTGCGGCGGGCGCCGGAGTCGCCGCCGCCAGCATGATAGGCCCGCTTGTCCCTGAGGTAGATGCAAAGAAGGCAGGAAAGCTGTTTGGCAAGGCCAAACGTGTGATAATCATGACCTTCGATGGGATCAGGGTTGATGGTCTTTTGCAGGCCAAGACCCCGAATATAGATATGCTGATGGAGAGCGGCTCGGTATCACTCGCGACCCGTGACGTCATGCCTTCCGTGACTCTTCCGAACTACACCAGCCATCTTTTAGGTGCGGGACCGGAGGTCCATGGTGTGGCCGACAATGGCTGGAAGGTTGACAAATACAAGCTCCAGGCTGTTGAGACGGATGCTGACGGTTATTTCCCCTCAGTTTTCAAAGTCTTGAAAGACAATGTCCCTGGTATCAAGACGGCGTATTATTGGAACTGGTTGCCTCTGATAAACTCTATTAACCAGAAGTACTTGGATGACAAACTTTCCGCCTCAGACGAGGGGTATCCGGAACTCTATGACCGGGCAATGGAATATATCAGCCAACACAAGAAGGACAAATTGTTCATGTTCCTCTATAATGTCCACACGGACCATATAGGCCACACCTACGAGTGGATGTCTCCTGAATATATCAAGTCGATAGAGGAAGGCGATGCCCAGGTTGGCCGCATGATCGATTTCCTGAAGAAGGAGGGACTGTTCGAGGAGACGCATCTGATGTTCATCACCGACCACGGTGGGATAGGGAAGGGTCATGGTGGTGTCAGCCCCGAGGAAATGATTGTGCCATGGATTATTAAAGGCCCCGGCATCAAGAAAGGATTCTCAATTACCGAGGCCAATAATACTGTCAACACCGCCTCCACTGTCCTCCATCTTTTTGGTGTGGAGCAACCGTTATGCTGGACCGGAGAGGTCCCGATGTCGATATTCGGCTAATTCTTCAGACCGGTTTATTAGGATTGCCTGAATTTCTCCAGGCCTGATTCGAGGAAGTCTATGAAACCCTCGACACTTAAATTGTACCCTCTGACAGGGACAAGCAATTCTCCCTCAGAATCCAGCAACGCGTAGTTGGGCTGGGCGTTGACATTGAATCTCTCGCGGACTATATAGGAATTGACCCTGCCGATGTCTTTGAGGGTTTTGCCCTCAGTAGTCGTGACCCAGTCTTCCTTCTCCAGCTTTGTCTTGTCGTCGTTATATAGGAACACCATGATGTAGTCATTCTTCATGATGTCCTGGACTTTTGGATCAGACCATACCCTCTGCTCCATCTCGCGGCAATTGACGCAGCCGTGGCCGGTGATGTCGACAAAAATAGGCTTCCCGGTGGCTTTGGACGCGGCTATGCCGTCCTCGATAGTGAAAAATCCGTTGTAGCCCATCGGGAGACGCAAGTTGTATTTCTCGGCAAATCCGGAAGAAGTCGTTCCGTCTGGTGACACCCCCCCTCCGCGGACATTTGCCCGGATAGGGTGCGAAGCGTAGGGAGCGGAGGGGAGGTTGTCACCAGATGTGACAGTCATTGGCGAATCAGCATAGTTCCAGACGATAAAGTCCTGAGTCTCAATTGGTGGCAGGTATCCAGAAAGGGCCTTGAGAGGAGCTCCCCACATTCCGGGAATCATGTAAACCACGAATGAGAAAACCGCTATCGCTAGGGAAAGCCTTGTCACGGAGATGTGTTCCAGAGGAGAGTCATTTTTGAACCTGAGCTTTCCAAGCAAATAGAGACCTAACAGAGAGAATACGACAATCCAGATCGCAAGATAAACTTCCCTGTCGAGAAGGCCCCAATGATAGGTCTGGTCGGCCACACTGAGGAACTTGAATCCGAGCGCCACCTCGATGAATCCCAACACGACCTTCACGCTGTTAAGCCAGGATCCGCTCTTCATCTTCTTGAGGAGAGACGGGAACATGGCTAGAATGGTGAAGGGGAGGGCGAAAGCCACGCTGAAAGCGAGCATGGTGACCATAGGGGTCCAGAACTCACCAGCGGTGGATTTGATCAGAACAGTCCCGACAATAGGCCCGGTACAGGAGAACGAGACAAGGACAAGGGTGAGAGCCATGAAGAATATTCCTCCAAGGCCTCCTTTGCCTGCCTTAGCGTCACTCTTGTTGGCCAGGCTGGAAGGCAGTTCGATCTCGAAAGCTCCGAAGAACGAGGCGGCGAACACCATGAACACTATGAAGAATATGATGTTCGGCAACCAGTGGGTAGCCAGCCAGTTGAATATGTCAGCGGTCACAGCGTTACCTCCGATCAGCCATGTCAAGCCAATGATTATCGAGATAGGCACCGTATACAGCAACACTATGAAAAGTCCGTACATGAAAGCCTTGAAACGACCTTCCGCTGGGCTTTGGGACTGTTTCATGAAGAAGGAGATGGTCATCGGGACCATGGGGAACACGCAGGGGGTGAGGAGCATGGCGAATCCCCAAAGAATCGCCTCGATGATCAGTGCCCACAGGCTACCACTCTCCTTGCCGCTAGCTTCGCCGGAAGACAACTCTTCTCCGCGGACATTTACCCGGCCAGGGCGCGAAGCGTAGGGAGCGGAGGAGAGGTTGTCTTCCGGCAGTGTGGCGCCGAGGGTGGCATGGTTCGGTGCGGCCTGTGCCGCACTTCCGGTGCTGAGCGGGATGCTGAACTCGAAATGCTCGGGGGCGGCGCAGAACTGGTCATTGCACCCGCTCCAGGTCAACTCTCCCTTAACCGTGGCTTCATTGCCTTCAAGCTGGATTCGCTGGGTAAAAACAGCCCTATCGAAGAAAACCTGGTCACCTTGGAAGGTTGACGGCTCGGTGACCTGAGTCAGGACGCCTACAGGAGAATATCCGGCAGGGGAGTCCAGCTCCAGTTCGGTCGGATTGTATTTGTTGTCCGTAGTGTAAATATGCCATCCCGACTCGATTGAGGCGGTGAAAGTGAGCTCATAAAGACCTGATCCCAAGTCTGAGGAGGTCACCTTCCATGTGGCGGTGGCATCAGGCGCTTGCGAGAAAGCGGCGACACTCCAGAGGAGTGTGGCCGCCAGTATCGCGGATATTCTTTTGAAAAAAGTCAACATCGCTATAGGATGCTATCTGGTTTATTTCGCGTATGAGACGGACCTGGTCTCACGAATGACGGTGATCTTGACCTGTCCGGGATAAGTCATCTCCTCCTGGATCTTCTGGGCTATGTCAGCGGAGAGCCTGGCGGCCTGATCATCAGTGACTTCATCGGCTCCGACAATAACACGGAGCTCGCGGCCGGCCTGGATGGCGTAACTCTTGGTCACTCCAGGATAGGATGCCGCAAGGTCTTCCATCCCCTTGAGCCTCTTGATATAAGACTCGATAACCTCACGGCGGGCGCCAGGACGAGCACCGGAAATGGCGTCACCGATCATCACGATAGGGGATATGATCGAAGTCATCTCGATCTCCTCGTGGTGAGCTCCGATCGCGTTGCAGACATCGGGCTTCTCCTTGTACTGCTCAGCGAGTTTCATACCCAGAAGGGCGTGAGGCAGCTCGGGCTCCTCCTCGGAGACTTTACCGATATCGTGGAGCAGACCTGCCCTCTTGGCTGTCTTGGGGTTAAGGCCAAGCTCTGAGGCCATGATGGCGCAGATATTAGCGACCTCACGGGAGTGCTGGAGAAGGTTCTGTCCGTATGATGAACGGTATTTCATGCGGCCGATCATCCTGACCAGCTCGATGTTAAGTCCATGGATGCCCAGATCGATACAAGTTCTCTTTCCGGTCTCAAGAATCTCATCCTCAAGCTGTTTCTGGACCTTGGCAACAACTTCCTCAATCCTTGCGGGATGGATTCTGCCGTCGACAACCAGCTGATGTAAAGCCAGTCTGGCCACTTCCCTGCGCACCGGGTCGAAAGCTGAAAGAAGGATGGCGTCCGGGGTGTCGTCCACAACGATCTCAACTCCTGTGGCGGCCTCCAAGGCTCTGATGTTACGTCCCTCACGGCCTATGATACGGCCCTTTATCTCATCGTTCTCGATAGGGAAGGTGGTGACCGCGTTCTCGATGGCGGTCTCAGTGGCGGTGCGCTGGATAGTGTTGATAACTATCCTCTTGGCTTCCTTGGAAGCGTTGAGGCGAGCCTCATCCATAGTGTCGTTGATGTAGGCCTGGGCCTCGGTCCTGGCCTCTGCCTTCATGTTCTCCATAAGGATGTTCTTCGCCTCCTGGGCACTCATCCCGGCGATTGTCTCAAGCTGTTTGTTGGCCTGGGCGCTTAGACGGTCATATTCCTCAGCCTTTTTCGCAAGTTTCTCTTGCTGTGCCTGGAGGCTGTTCCTCGCGTTGTCGGCATCGCGCAGTTTCTTTTGCAACTCGCCATTCTGTTGGTTCAAAGTGTTTTCCTTCTGTTTGATCCGGCTCTCGGCCTCGCGCAGTTGGTTATTCTTCTCATTGATGTACTGCTCGTGCTCGCTCTTAAGCTGGAGGAATTTCTCCTTCGCTTGGTGGATCTTGTCATTCTTGATCCCCTCGGCCTCGATTTCGGCCTTCGCGATTATTTCGTTCTTTCGTCCATTAAGAACCATCTTCTGGACGATGATATAAACTCCGATCGCTATCGCTGCCCCTATAAGGGCTCCAATTAGATAAGCTAACATGGTAAAATATATATTGTAATTAACGCCAGCCCGGGAAACCGGCCGGCGTCTATGATATTGAAAAAAAAGCCGTTAGTCACTTGTCTAAAATCTTAATAAATAAGATTTGAGATCCGGTCCGGTTCGGACGTCCACCGTCATACGACTGGCGTACAATCCCCGAAGGTAACCTTGGCCTGTCCTTGCCGTCCTGAGTGTTCTCGGTTCCGCGGAACTTGTTGATTAAAGCACGTGGGACTAACGGCCGTCTTTTTCAATATTCTTAAGGTATGACTCCACGTCTTCCGCAAGCGCGTTCGCCTCCTCTCCAGCATCGGAGAGTTTCTTCTGGTACGTGAGCCTGCTGACAGTCTCATTGAGCGCGACGAAGGAAAGCTTGTCGGAGAGGGATTTATTTGGGAACTTGGCGTCATAGGCGGTCAATTTCTGGTTGATCGCCTCCGCGGCAAGCCTCATGAGCCTCTCCATCTCAGGTGAGGAAGCCACGAGGGGATATTCATTGCCCGCTATCTTTATCTTTATGCTCTGTCCCATTGTCAATTCTCAAGCAAAGAGATGCACTTGTCAATCTCTTTGATCAGCCTCTCGATCTTTTCCTTGGCCGCACCAGGATCACCAGCCGCTCCGAAAGCTTGCGAAAGCTGCAAGTTGTTAACCTGTTGCTCCAGATCGCCGATCTGTTTCCTGCAGGTTTCATTCTCGGCCCGGCTCTCGGCGAGGAGGGACTGGAGTTTCAAGCGCTCCGCCTTCTCCGCCTCGTAGAGAGAGATCAGCTTTTCTATATCTTTTCTTAAGCTTTCAAGCATATCAAATGGGGCCGGTTTTCCCTGCCATCCGCAAATTTAGCAAATATTCTTTATTCGCGCAAAAGTGATAAAATAAGTGTTAAATTCGCGTATTATGACTATAACGATTGAGAATAGGGAGATACCGGTGCTTCTTCTGACGGGATATCTCGGAAGCGGCAAGACTACATTGGTCAACAGGATCCTTTCCAACAAGAAAGGAATCAAGTTCGCAGTGATAGTGAACGACATAGGCGAGGTCAATATCGACGCTGACCTTATCCAGAAAGGTGGAGTCGTGGGACAGACTGACGACAGTCTTGTGCCTTTGCAGAACGGTTGTATCTGCTGCACTTTGAAGATGGATCTGGTGAACCAGATCGACGAATTGTGCAAGATGAACAAGTTCGATTATATAGTGATCGAGGCCAGCGGAATCTGCGAGCCGGCTCCTATCGCCCAAACCATCTGCTCCATCCCCAGGCTTGTCCCTGAATATGCCAGGACGAATACTCCTAAATTGGACGCTATCGTCACGGTGGTCGACGCGTTGAGGATGAAGGACGAGTTCGCCTCCGGTGAGGCTCTCAAGCGGCCGGATATCGAGGAAGACGATTTGGAATCACTTGTCATCCAGCAGATTGAGTTTTGCAACATTGTCCTGCTTAACAAGGCATCCGAAGTCTCGAAAGAAGAGCTGGGAGAACTCCGCGGGATTGTCAAGGCTCTCAATCCGCAGGCTGTGATTTACGAGTGTGATTATGGCGAGGTCGACCTGGACTTGATTCTAGGTACCGGATTGTTTGACTTTGACAAGGTGGCGACATCCGCCGCATGGATCGCGGCCATCGAGGGGGATGAGGAAGAAGAACTCCACAACGAGGAATCGGGCGAGGCTTTGGAATACAACATCAGCACCTATGTCTATTACCGCCGTCCGGCTATGGACATCAACATGCTTGACTATATTGTCTCCAAGAAATGGCCATCCAACATTATCAGGGCTAAGGGCCTTTGCTATTTCGCGGATGAACCGGACAAGTGCTATCTTTTTGAACAGTCCGGTTCCCAGAAATCTATCAAGGAGGCTGGTTTGTGGTTCGCGACTATGCCTGAGGAGCAACTCCAGGAAATGATGCGTAGGGATAAGAACCTTCGTCGTGACTGGGATCCCAAGTATGGTGACCGTATGGAGAAAATCGTGTTTATCGGAAGGAATATTGACCCGCGCCAGATAGACGAATTGATGGACTCTTGCTTGACAGAATGACTATAAAAAAAGGTCTTCGCCTCACGGCGATGACCTTTCCCACTTAATACAAACCTAATTTATGAATAAAACGTAAGATCTTCTATCCATGCGAAGATATATCATTTTCCGGACCACGCAAAACTGATAAAACGTTTATTCGACCAATCGACAACAACTCTCTACATAAAGGAATTAAATTGTTAGATATAATATTAAAAGCCATGCGGATGACACGATTTTTCCTTGCTTTTCTTCTTTTTGTGGCCCTTTCAAACCCAGTCTCGGCCCGCAAAAAGCCCATGATCGGGATCGCTCCCGGATATAATGGAGCCATGACTTCGACCCTTAGCCGGTCTTATACTGACGCCATCCTCCGGGCCGGAGGAATACCCGTGATCCTGCCTCAGGTGGACAACTCAGAGGCCGCCGCTGAGATGGTAAACCAATTTGACGGTATAATGCTCACGGGAGGGGTTGACATAGACCCGATGTATTACGGTGAGTCTGTCTTGAACGAGACCGTTGAGATTGACGCTCATCGGGACACGATTGACATCCTGTACGCTCGAGCCGCCTTGGACGCCAAGGTCCCGATCCTTGCGATATGCAGGGGAGAGCAACTTCTAAATGTAGTGCTGGGAGGTTCCCTATATCAGGATCTGCCCACACAAAAACCAGGTGATATCGCCCATAGGCAAAAGACCGACTCGAAATATCCGACTCATAGCATAGAAGTCGTCGAAGGATCTAAACTGGCTCAGATAATGGGTCGGAAGTCATTGGAGGTCAACACGCTCCACCATCAGGCAGTGAAGATCCCTTCAGATAAGGTCGCTGTCACAGCATATTCTCCTGACGGAGTTGTTGAGGCATATGAGGGGCTGGATAAAAACCAGTGGCTCGTGGCTGTCCAGTTCCATCCGGAGATGCTAGTCAGGGCGGATGACAGCTGGCTGGCCTTATTCAAGGCTTTCGTCAAGGCTTGTCGGTAGATTCAATTGTGATAGTCTTGAGTTCCCGCTCTGGTTGTGGGGCGTTCGCCCTGGCCTGACGCTTCTTCTTGCTGGTGAAGATGCTGTTGGCCAAGTCCTTGAGATCATAGAACTCCTTTTGGTAAGTGACACCCACGCCATTTCTCTGGGTGTTGTCCAGATATGATGTGTAGTCATCTGACGAGTGGGAGAAGAGCTTCAACCTGACCTGCCCGGGTTTGTCCAGTTTGATCTCGATATCCAGGTCACCGACTACCTCACCATCAGAGGTGTTGCCATATTCCCTGTTTCCGACATTTCCGTTCACAATGACCCTGTTGTTGAACAGCTGGGTCGTCACAGCCACATCGAATATGCTCGTTCCGCTCTGGCTGGACTGGTAATTAAGGCCAAAGTCCAAAGGAATGTCCAGCTTTTGCAGAATATTGTTCAGCTGACCGGCCATAATGTCGGCCAGGTTGTTGTAAAGGGTGGACGTGTTGTTGACGATGCCAGACTGTTCCTCGGGCATGAAACCGCCGGAAATCAGCAAGGACAGGAACTGCCTCTGTACCTTGTCCTCTGTGTTGAGAGCGCTCTCGATCCTTGACTTGGTCATGGCATCCACATCAGGGACATCGATCGAGAACGAAAGCTGAGGCTCACGGATTTTCCCGGAGATCCCAATCCCACAGTTCACGATTCTCCTGGCGGATATCGAGGTCGTATCAGCGATCAAGGTGGCGATGGATGCCTTTGTCGAATATACTCCATTGATGTCCAGATCACTGTCCATCACATCTCCATTGAACCTGATTGAGCTTCCTTGCAAGATGGAGAAATCCTTCTGGGCGATATCCATGGCGTTGAAATGGAAATTGCCTGAAGCGAGAGTAAAGTCACCGTTGATAGCGAACAAACCTGTCGAGGGCCGGACTTCTATATCTATGTTGCCCTGCCCCCGGCCATTGAGAGCGTTGCCGGAGGTCCTGTCTATTTCGACAAAGGCCTCGGTCCGCTGGTTGGCCGCGATTTTCAGTCGTATCCCAAAGTCACTCTCATGCTTCTCCACTGACTTCAACTTGTTCATCATCAAGTCATAAGGGTCGATATAGACTGGCTTGTAAGGCTCTTTGAAGGTCAGGAGGTTGGTGTTGGCGTCGCTGGATGAGTTGTCGATAGGGATGTGAATAGCCCCGTTTTTGTCAGTCCTGGCATCGACATCAAGTCTGATGGCGTTGAAAGGCCCTTTAATACTGACATTACCTGATGCGAAAATATTCCCGTATACAGGCTGGCCGGAGCCGCTGTCGAGATTGAGGGCCTCCATCCTGGTCATGGAGATTCCGGTGTCCATCCGGATGTCTTTCAGGCGATTGAAGAGTATTCCTCCGGACATTGTACCCGTCCCATCGAACCGGTCTTTCACTGCCACTCCATCGAGGTGCAAACCGTTGTTATCCAATGTGAAAGGACCGCTGGCGAAGTAGGGGACATTCGTGTAGGCTACCCTAAGCATCACGTTGTCGAACCTGGTGCCTTCCGAGGAGAACGAGAGATCATTGGTCGGACCGCTGATCCGCACCTTCCCGTCCAGACGCCCTCCAATCTCGCTGAAAACCGATACGAGGAATGGGGATATATATGCGGCGTCCATGCCATCCAAGTCAGCCAGTACGTTAAGTGTCTTGTCCTTAGTCGAGTAGCCTCCAGAGACATCGAGAGTCTTTTTCCCGTCAAGCGAGTTCTTGACCAGGAGATTGAGAATGCCGTTCTCATCCATGTCACAGCTCAAATCCAGGCTGCCGACATCCCTGTTCGCCACCATGACGGAGTCGCAACCGATCGACAGGTTGAGACCGGCGTTGCTGTTCCATGGAGAAGTAACTATGGCGCTGCCAGTCGCCAGTCCTTTGATCCCTAGATCCTGTCCGAGTATCTTATTGGCCAGTCCCATGTCGAATTTGACCAGGTCCACGTTGAGGGTGTCGTTCTTGGAAGAAGAGAATCCTCCTCCGACTTTTATGGACTGTCCTCCACTGGCTGCGGTCAGTTTGTCCACTGAGAAATCCTTTCCGGCCAGACTGAAGTTGGACGGACTGATTTTCCATTGTTGCGCGTTGAACCAAATGCTGGACGGAAGTGTCTTACCATCAATGAGAAGCTGACCATCTGATCCGCGGGAGAAATCTCCGGAAAGGAATATGTCTCCCTTATCGGTGAGTTCCGCACGGTTGTCATAAGAGCAACCCAATCCGACGTGGTTGTCATTGGCGTACAAAGTGATCTGGTCATTATTGAGCAACAGCCCGCCAATGGCCAATTCTGACCCGGTCAAAGCGGCGTTCAGACTGCCTCCACGGTTGTCAAAAGCCAGATCAAGGTTGCGGAGATAGTTCTTCTTCATCGCTATCCTGGAAGAGCGGACGGTAGCTTTGAGGTCCCCCTCTCCAGAGACAGTCAGCCTTGCCTTTGTGCTGTCAGCGATATAAAGACCAGGCATCGCGAATGATAAAACATCACGAATGTCGTGGACGTCCAGCCTCACGTCGTATCGGGCTCCGTTCCAGGTTTTTACCGTGTCTTTGCAAAGGATAGGAAGTTCCTTAAGCACAGTGAGTTCCCTCAAGTCTTTGACGATTCCTGTAAACGGCTTGGAGCCGGAGTATGAGATGTCGGCGAAACTTGAGTTGAGGCGGATCCTGTGGAGCCCGTCTCCTGAATGGGATCGAATCCGGACATCTCCGACATCGTATTTCCCAAGGGAATTCTCCAGCTCGATGTCCAGCACGTCCAAATCTCCGATAACATCCTCTTTCCCCACGGTCATATAGTTGGCGTTTACTCTACCCGCGACCTTGGATACTCCTCGTTTGTCAAGGCCAAGGGCTTGCAGGTCAGCGTATCCGATGTCGGCATAGAACTTATAAAGGCCGTTGCTCGTATTGTCTGATAATGTGAATATTCCCTGGAACAGAAGGTTAAGGTTTGGATCGCTGCAGATAAGACGTCCGTCGAAGGCCTCGTCTGAATATGTTCCGGCGGCCATAATATTGGAATATTCATAATCCAGCGCCTTGAACTTGTCGATCAGGATTGAGTCGATTTTAAGGTCAATGCCTCCTTTCTTCGCCAATGTGGCAGTGACCGCTCCACGCATCGTGGCCTCCCCAATTTTGTCTATTCCGGCGATCGACCCTAAATTCAAAGAATTGGCGGCAAATGATCCGGCGAACACCATGCTTCCTGAATTCTTTATCAGGTCTCTCATCCTTAGATCGGTCTTGATGGAGCCGGAAGCTTTGGTATCCGCTTTTCCGCTAACGGCGAGATTGTTTAGGGTCCCTAAAACATTTCCGTCGAAAGTGATCCTCTCACCAGGAGCGAATTTGCCCAAGGACAATTTCGCTGAGGGGGCGAAACCACCCACGAATTTTCCGAGCCCGTCTGTCGAGAAATCCAAATCCTCCACCCAAAAGTCTAAAACGGTGGTGTTTATGTCCGGCAGTCCCGTGATGCGGCCCTCTGCTTTTCCGCTGACCCCGCTTCCGGTCTCCAAGAACTCAACTCTGTCGATCCCCAGGTCACTGACGGGCCCGTCGACAAAGGCCTTTGCCACATTAAACCTTACGTTCATGGGTTTTAAAGCTGTGGCGAAGTAGCTGAGACTCTTGAAATCGATTATGCTATTCCGTATGGTTCCTCCAATACTGACCTTATCAAGGAACTCGTTGAAAGAGTAGATGTCATGGTACCTCATGTGGTACTCGTCCATTCGGATGTCCGACCAATCGTCGGTCATTTTAAGGTTCTCGACAATGGCCGCACCGCCTCCTACAGTCGTTTTCCCGGATAAAGAGTTGATATGGTAGCCGCTCCTCTCAGTGGCGGAGAGGCGCTCCACCTCACCCTTCATATATCCGTTGGACAGATTGAGGTCCTTGGCTTCAAGGTCATGGACGGTGATATCCAGGTCAGTCCAGTTTATCCCGCCCTCTTCGGAAGGCCTTGGATGTTTGAGATTCACCAATCTGAACCGGAAATCGCTCACCTGCACCTTTTCAGCGTCGAAAAGGCGCCCCATCTCTTTCTTTTCCTTCTCTTTTTCTTTCCCGGACGAGCCGAAGAATCGTTTGATATTGGATCCACGCTCTTCTGATACATATGTGAAGGATGCTCCGCCCACGGAGACTTTGCCTAAGTGCAATCCCTCTTTTTTGAATAAGCCCTTGATTGAGAAGGTCGCCGTGATGGACTGGGCTTTGGCCAGGGTGTCAAGTACTTCTCCTCCCGGAGTGACGGGCGGATTATCATCAATCAGTCTGACATCTTTCAGGATAAGGGCATTGAAAGGCTTGAGATGGACAGAGGAGAACTCGATCTTGCCACCGAATTTGTCCTCAAGAGATCGGGTGACCCTTTTGGCGATAAAAGTCTGGACTGGTGGCATCTGGATCAGAAGCCACACGGCGAACAGCAGTACCGCCATAGTCATGATAATAGACCAGAATATCTTGAGCGCCTTTCTCACAATCTACAAATATACCAAAAAAAGAGATAATTCTTTTGGTATATCACTATAGAAGAGATCCTGTCGGTCGCAGGCTATTTCAGGAAGGCGAAGAAGACGGCAAGCACAAGGCAGCCGAAGGCCACAAGATGATTCCAATGGATGCTCTCACCTTTGAAAACGAGCATAACTATCAATGTGAATACGGTCAGGGATATCGCCTCCTGGATGACCTTCAGTTGAAGAAGG
>JAEEGH010001910.1_pt1 | contig 58237 bp, 52 predicted proteins | sample 9134181 | NCBI WGS metagenome assembly JAEEGH01 (sample SAMN16246544, study PRJNA631951) | gut metagenome | biome: gut microbiome; feature: rumen; material: DP-attached | host: Bos | place: Iran: Karaj | collected 2018-10
TCTCTTTTTCTATAGTTTTAATTACTCTTTATCTCATACTTATCATAAAATACATATCCTGCAACAATAAATGCAATCGAAAACAAGATATACACAATCGGTGCGATCTGGTAAGACATAAAGTACTTTCCGATTCTTATCAACCTATAGTCGTACAGAATCGATGAAGATACCATCGTTCCGGGCAACATATACAGGATTTGCGATAACACTCTTAACTTTAACGGCACATGAAGCGTAGCCACTAACAAACCTATAAATGAACCAATAACTATTGTCATCGTAGCTACGCCATTTCTTGTGACATTTGATAAAAAAAGCGCAAATGATGAAATAAGTAGTATTCCGCAGAAAAGAAGCATTAATATAATTACAAGAAGTTCACCGATGGTCATATCAATTCGCGCAAGAGGAAGATATGACTGTACCATGCAATCCATCCCTGTAATCCCCCACCTGCACGCGGCATACGCATAGAAAGTAGCAAGCAAGACAATGATACATCCGAAAATATAACTCATTCCTGCAAGTATCTTGGCAAAATAAAGCTCTTTATTCCCGTTTATTGCCACTCTAAGCATAGGATCGGTTTTTCTCTGAGTTTCTGATGCAAAAATCATCGAAAGACTTGCACCAATAATTATTGCCATAAGTAACATATAATTTGTAGTTCCTTCAAGTATACCGCTCGATCTGATAGTCTCATGGAACAAAAACGGCTTATCAAGCTCTTTTTCCTTATTTGCCCAGAAGCCGATTTCTCCCTGCGTAAGGCGCATGGCGTCATAGCCTTCTTGTATGTTCTTCTCTCTTTTCGAATATACCGTATCAATATCAATTTCTTTTATCGGTGCTCTGTAACCGATAGTTTCCTCCATCCAAGCTGATAATTGCTCATACCCTTTTCTGTTTTCATCTTGAATATTCCCGGCATCATCGGACATTTCTTTTAACTCATTCAATAAGCTCTGATCGACAGCCCTATCATCAATCTCTTGGTACTTTTCCAAATCCTTCGGAGTAATATTGCCACTCACTTCAAATTCGCCTTGAATAAACGCAAAACATAACGCAACAATAAATGTTACCAGCGCAACTTTATTCTTCAATATTTTTAAAAGCTCATATTTGTACAGCATCCCAAAACAATGTCTTTTTTCCATAATTATCCTCCGGTCTTATTGCTTAAATGTATTCAGGTAAAAATCCTCTAAACTTCCATCCTCTTCTTTCCATGCTCCCTGCCATACTATCTGTCCTTCATTCATCATAACTATCCTGTCAGCTATATGCTCAATATCAGATACAATATGCGTGGACAAAAGAACTATCGCCTCATCTCCAAGCTTCTCAATAAGCTCCCTAAATCTCACTCTCTCCTTGGGATCAAGCCCTGCCGTGGGCTCATCCAAAACAAGTACTTCCGGGCGATTTATAAGCGACTGCGCTATTCCTAAGCGTTGTTTCATTCCTCCAGAATAATTTTTGACCTTTTTGCCTGCAACATCCTCAAGCCCTACAAGCTTTAAAAGCTCTGACGTCCTTGCTTTCGCAGCTTTCTTATTGAGTCCTTTCAGCGCGCAGAAATACATCAAAAAATCTTTTCCCGAAAACTCAGGATAATATCCAAAATCCTGTGGCAAATATCCCAGTAAATTTCTGAATTCCTCTGATCTGACAGGAATACCGTCATAAGTTATTTCTCCGCTTGTCGGTGACAGCAATCCTACCATCATACGCATAAGCGTTGTCTTACCTGCGCCATTTGCGCCAAGAAGTCCGGTTACACCTTTTTCAAGGTTTAGACTCATCCTGTCTACCGCAATTTTGTTTTCATATTGCTTTGTAAGCCTGTCTATCTTTAATTCCATATAAGCTCCTCCAACTTAACTGTCTTTCTCACTTCAATTGTCTGAAATACCAATACTACGAGCAACAATGCCATCACTTTGGATGCATCCGTACTGTCTGTCACGTGCATATTGTATATAAGCTCTCGCACGCAAAATACCGCCAAAGCAACACCAAAGGGAATCGCGATATGAATGTTCTCATTATCTTTTCCCAAACTTCTGCAATGTCTTTCTGCCTCCATCGAAAGGATACTTGTGACAACATACGGGATAAGCAGCCTTGCCATAACTATGAGGCACCCTTTCTCATGCGCTCCCGGCGTAAAGACTGCGAGTAACATTATTGTAAAAAAATGTGCCATCGCAATTACAGCCATCTTGGCAAAATATGCTCCCTTTGCGGAAAAACGAGTTGTTCCTTCAAGTTCTGACATATCATGCATCTTTGCCCTGCATACCTCGACCAGACCAAAGCAAGCAAAAAATGGCATTATCTTAGCTATCATTTCTACTTTTTCACTTTCCAGGCCGCCAATACTAAATATCGCCCATGCCAAAATTAGAATCGAGACTATCCAAACTCTTTTACGTATATAGCGTGCCTGCAATGCAAGCATATTAACAAAACCAACTTTCTCAAATTGCTGCTTTTTTCTGATACTGCGGATAAACGCATCTTTTTTCATATTGTCGGGAGCCTCACAGTAATTCTTCAGCAAGCTTTTCATCTCTGAATCTCTCATCGTTTCCCCTTTCCAAGAGCGTTGATAACCTGCTCTTTGCCTCTTTTAACCTTCTATAGACCGCAAACCTTGATAATCCGGTAACTTTACATATCTCGGACATAGGCTCGTCATTTACATATCTGAGTATCAATAATTCCCTGTCTTCATCAGACAGTTCATAGAGCGCCTGCTTCACTGACAACTTATCCACAATCGTATTTTCAAATCCGTTCTGAATCCACAATTCTTCTGTGTAATCCTCAAAATTTGTCAGCTCGGGCCTATTTTTCCGATACTCATCTATACACAGATTTCTTGCGATTGTGTATAAGTATCTGTCAGGGTATTCACAATCCGCGCCGAGGAATCGTAAGAATGTTTCCTGCGTCAGGTCTTCTGCCAGTGCTTTGTTATGTACTTTAAAGTAGCAATATCGATATATCTTGTCATAATACTGTTCTATTTCCATGGAAATCGTCTCACATCCTCCCTTCTATAATGTTAGACGTAAGTCACATGATAAATGTGCGCAAAAAATTTGTTTTTTTATTTTATTTTTAAAAGATCGTTCAGTTTTTTTCGCATTTCAAAAGCTAGCTCATTTTCTTCAGCCGTTGGCTCTGTGCTATCCCCGTTTCCGTAGACCACGCGGTAAAAGACATCAAATACTTTGCCAAGTTCCTCCCGAATATCCTCGGGTGCAGCTTCCTTAAAGTCAGACAACAGTCCTCTGTCTGTAAGTTTCCCTCCCGAGCGCTTTATAAGGATTCTTTTTATCTGTTCAACATCATAAAAGAGCTTTTGCCTTGGCGTTCCGTATCTGTAACGCAAAACCTTTATCAGATAGATTCCAAGGACCAGTATGATTATGACGGCCACAGTGAATATCACAGTCGGCAAAAATACCTTGAATGCCAAAAGCACTGAGACTTTCTCCTCTTCTTCATCTTCATCAACTTTAACGGAAGCTTTTGATGAATCATACGGATTGATTCCGCTATGATATTCCGAAGTCCACTTATTATCCGCATCATTACTGCTTCTATGCCATGACGTATTGGATAAGGCATAATATGCCGCTGTCGGCTCAAACGGGATCCATCCCACATTCTCAATATAGGCCTCAGGCCAGACATGTGCACAGGAAGAACTCACCTCATATTTATCCTTAATGTCAAAAGGAAACGCGTATCTAAAACCGCTTGCAGCCCTTGCGGGAATCCCCGAAAGCCTTAACAGCACGACCATTGAAGATGTATAGTGAACGCAATATCCTTTTTTTGTCTCAAAAAGAAATCTCTTTGCAATATCTGCCATTCCCTCCGCTGTACTCATATTTGAATCGGGATTATATCCCCCGACCGCATCTTTGCTGTATGAATACTGCCTTAGATACTCTTCCAAAAGTCTGCATTTATCATAGTCGTTTCCGGCACCTGAAGTTATCTTATCAGAAAGCTCCTTAAGTTCTGCATCCACTCCCGTTACGTCCAGATATTCACTTCCGGCAACGCTCCCTATCTCTGATATCGCACTCTCATACTCATCACGGCTCATTATCTGAGTAAACTGTATTCCCCAGAGTTCATCTGCATAATTGCATGCTTCATCATAAGTAAGCCATGAAATTTCAGCCGGCGCATCTTTTATCATCGCGATAAGATTGGGATTTGCATAGTCTATATCAAGATACTTTACGCTAATTCTATAGCCCTTTTTGTGTTGTTTCGCGCTTATGCCTTCTTCAACCTTTTTCTCTCCCTCGGTGATCAAAAATGCACTTGACGGCGCTATCACATCCTTTGTGTCTATATACGCATACTCAAGCTCTATATTTGATACTTCGGTAAACGCAAAGACTCTCTCCCTGTCTACACCATTTGCATGTAAAAAAGCTATAAATTTAACAAACTGCACCTTATCAGCGCCTCTTCCGCCGGCAAGATAAATCGTTTTCCTGAGCTTTTTATTTTTCCCCGTCTCCTCTTCCAAATACGTATAATAAGGCTTCTCTCCGGTTTCGATGATAAGCTGTATTCTTTCACCCTCTACAATCTTTTTTCCGGTTGAGGTAAAAGAACTGTAGCCTGCCGTATAACTGTCTCCAAAAGCAGACGCAAAGCGATAAGATATATCCGAAGCAATACTCTCAATCCCATAGACAAACCTTTGCCCCAGATTCACCGCTTTAGTCCAGTCTATAGGCTCTTTTTTCATCGGAATCATCATCGTAATAATCGCGATGATCAGGAAATAATATATCGGGAACGGAAAGCTGTTACTTTCGTAAAACAATGTCTGAACAGCAGAAAGCGTCAGCGCAACAAGGCATATGCACATCACTTTCTCAGCCGGATTATCGCCCGTAAAGCTGCTCCTTCCAATAAAAAGTGCCAGTGCAATGATATCCAAGATCAGTGCAGCATATAGCAATTTCTTTTCCCTATTCGAGATGAAATGAATTGCCAGTCTCAAGACCACTCCCAAGATCATTGCCGGAAGAAGAACCGGAAGCGCAGACAGATCTTTTAGCAAAAAGAATAAGAAAAGCGCAGGTACAGTCGAAAATACCGCTGCGGCAATTCCCGAAATAAAAAGACGGAATATATAGTAAAGTGCAGTAAACAGCATAAAGAACAAGGTCGTCCAAAACGAAAAATAATTATCTCCGGCAACAAAACCATCACCCATGACAATACTGCAAATTTCCGCAAAAACCGCAACAAAAGCAAAGGCAAATAGTGTACATACCGCCTCAATCGCAAATACTGATAAAATTTTCTCCCGCTCCGGGATTTTCAGTGATAACGATCCATGTTTCTCTGTCATTTTTATTACTCCTGCAAGCTTTTGCCAGATCACAGATTTTGTTATATTCAAAGTCCGACGAATAGAACACTCCGTCTGAAACCGTGTTGTAAAACTCCATAAAACTTTCGCGGGAATCGACAAACTGCTCTCTTACTCCCCCCGCAGGATAAACAATGTTTACGGGAATTCCCTGATTTCCGAACAGCCATGCCGCCGAAACCACAAACTCAAGAAAATAATCACGCTTTATCAGAAAATCCGTATCCTGCTCACTCTCAGGCGTATTGTCAGCATTCATCAGGATAGACAGCGTTCTTTTTTCCATCTTGTCGGGAACTCTGACCATGAGCTTTGACGCTTTTGCCGAGACCTTCCAGTTAACAGCCGAAAGACTGTCGCCTTTTACATACGGGCGTATGTCATTTCCCGGAGTGTCTTCTAAAAGCCTCTCACTCTTTCGTCCGCGACTACCATACAGATTCTCAAGGTCCAGGGTTTTACCCGCGATCTCAGTTATCCTTGGCTTTACGACAGCACGAAACGAATACGGAATGTTGAATGTTGCGGAAACAATATGAAACGGGTCGGTAAAAGATACATTCTCGATCCCGACGTCATAAACTCCCGCAAAGAGGCAGTTTACACCCGAAAACAGCTCTTTTTTCTCATGGATATCAAGGGAAAGTTTTGTTTTATCAGGAATTTCATAGAGATTACAGCGGCTTTTGAATGTGCCGATCTCCATATTGTGGATGGGGAGAAACCCCGCATTTTCGATAAGCGCACGGTACTTGTGATCCTCACCCTTGGTGAGCTTGTGAACTTCAACTTCCTGATAGACTCTCAGGAAGGCATAATTTAAGAAAATATATATGATTGAAACGGGAATGATCGATAAAAGCGCAAAAAGCGGCGCATAAGCAACAGGACCGCCATAAAAACTCGCAAAAACTATGCCGGCTGTAAGTGCTGCAAGATATACGATCAGTCCTTTTTTAATAATTGTTATCTTCATGGTACGCTGACTTTTCCAACGATGGTCTTGATCAAGTCATTACTTGTTATATGACTTAGCCTTGCTTCTTTCGTAAGTATCAGTCTGTGAGGAAGCGTGAGTTTTGCCGCATCTGCGATATCCTCTGGAATACAATAATCTCTGTCCGCAAGATATGCTATAGCCTGGGCGCACCTTAACATGGCCAAAAGAGCTCTCGGCGAAGCACCGACAGCAATCTCCGGCTTATTTCTGGTCGCATCGATAATATTCACCGCATAGCTTCGCAGATTATCTTTTACAGTGACCGATGCAACATCTTTTCTCATATCAAGGATATCTTTTTCCAAAAGAACAGCCTTCGTCTCTTCATGAAGACTGCCCAAAAGAAATCTCTCCGCCATATCTTCCGATGCCTTCGTGTCGGGATAGCCCACAGACAGCCTTATCATAAAGCGGTCGAGCTGTGCTTCGGGAAGCGGATATGTTCCCGCCATATCCACAGGATTCTGCGTTCCGATCACCATAAAAGGCTGCGGAACATCAATAGCCTTACCGTCTATTGTAACCCTATTTTCCTCCATTACTTCAAGTAGAGCCGACTGCGTCTTGGGCGAAGTTCTGTTAAGCTCATCCGCAAGAACGATATTACTGACAACCGGTCCCGGCATCACTGAGAATTCTCCTTTTTTTGAATCATAGATTGAAATTCCCGTTATATCTGACGGCATTGTATCGGGAGTACACTGAATCCTTGCAAAAGAAAGAGACACTGAATCCGCAAGTGCCTTTGCAAGCGTAGTCTTGCCGACTCCCGGCACATCTTCCAAAAGAACATGTCCTCCTGCCAAAAGTGCGATTATGATCTTCTCGATCACATCACCTTTTCCGACTATTCTCTTTTCTATGCTGTCCTTCAACTTCTGCGCCGATTCATTCATAGTGCGCGCCCTCCCAAGACTTGACCTATATAAGTATTATAACGTTAATTGATATACGCATCTACAGCGGTGCTTTATTTATATCATAGAGAAGAATTACTCAATGATATAAATAAAGCCGGGAGTTTGTACTCCCAGCTCTTACTTAGTCTCATACAAGACTCCGGTATAGTTTGCACACTTCATACCGTAGTCAAGCTCTTCGGAATGGTCATACTTAAGATTTCCCTTAAACCATTTTCCGTCTTCAAATTCTTCAAAACCTATAATATCCTGTATTTCTTCTTCTGTTGCGTAATTGATCCTTACGCTTTTGATCTTTTGCTCAGTCTTTTTGTACAAAAGACTTCCCGTGAATACCGCAGCGATAACTAGAAAAGTAAATGTAAATGCTATTATATTCGCCCTTCGCAATCGTCTGCATAAATTATCTATTCTTTCTGTTCCTTCCAAATTCATCCTAGGTCCTCCCTTTCTCCAAAAAAAGACACTATCATTTAGATGCATTTTTTCAAAAAAGACAGAAAAAACACCCCCTGCAGACTATATAATACTACAATAGGGCGTTTTTATCAATAAATCGTCAGTTTTTGCCCGTTATTGATTCTTAATAGTCCCGCATAAAAAATAGCAATAAAAGGGAGCTGGAAAAAATGATTTCTCATTTTTTCACAGCCCCCTGTAAGTTTTTTTATATACTATCTCCATTATGCAGTTTCATATCTTCCCGCCTGAACACGCCACATTTCAGCATACTTCCCGTTCATCTCAAGGAGACTTTCGTGAGTGCCTTCTTCTACTATGCAGCCTTTTTCAAGAAGAATGATACGGTCTGCGTCGCGGGTAGTGGAAAGTCTGTGGGAGATGTAGAATACCGTCTTTCCCTTTGCAGCTGATTCCATTGCCTTATTAAGCTCATATTCAGCGATGGGATCAAGAGCGCTGCTTGGCTCATCCATGATGAGAATGTCCGCATCCTTGTAAAAAGCTCTGGAAATGGCAATCTTCTGGCTCTCTCCTCCTGAGAAGTTAATACCATCATTATCAAATTCGGTGGTAACCTGTGTGTCAAGGCTATGTGGAAGAGTCTGTAAACGCTTGGAAAAACCTGCCCTCTCTAAAGCCTCTTTCGCCGCCTCCTCGGAATAATCTCCGGCCTTAGAATCCGTCATCAAAACATTTTCAAGTAAGGTTGCCCCATACATCTGATAATCCTGGAAAACAACACCTATACGTCGCCTGTAGTCGCAGGGCTTGTAGTCTTTAATATCTTTTCCGTGATATGTAATAGTGCCCTCTGTAGGGTCATAAAGGCGCATCAGGAGCTTGATAAGTGTTGTTTTGCCTGCGCCGTTATAGCCTACGATTGCAATCTTCTCTCCGGGCTTTACCTTAAGCGTGATGTCTTTTAACGTCTCATCCGCATCTTTCGAATATTTAAAGCTTACATGTTTTAAGGATAGTTCCGCGTTGTTGGAAGGCACTGTTTCGCCCACATTTAATTCCATCTTGGGCTTGTAATCAAGAAATGCCCTTATCTTATCGATGTAAAGACTGTTTTCCTGTGCCATTGGAACAACATCCGCAATATTGGCAAAGCCTCGTCTTAAGCTTGATGTACGGTTAAAAAGCACCACCGCGTCACTGTAGGCAAGAGTCTTAAGTACCGTAGCCTTAAAAACAAGGTATGTGATGTAAAGGCCGTCCATTATAAAATCTCCCACCACATAATCCCTTGTGAAGTTAAGGAAAGTTCTCTTTAAGCCCACCCTCTTCTGTTCCTTTGCGATCTCGTCGTTTGTTTCTTCAAATTCTTTCTCAAGTTTGTCACCAACCTTTGGATGAAGCCTCAATTCCTTGGCATAATCGTTCAGGTAAAAGACACGGCTTACATAGTTACGCTTTCTCTCAAGGGGATTGACCTTAAGACGCACGTCAAAGTTTAACTTGTTAAGGACTCGTGAAACCAAAAATCTTAATACAAAAGATGCAAGAACAAAAAGTATGCCGGTAGCATCCGTCATGATATAGAAAGCACCTGTGGTGACAATGACCGTTATGCCCTGCACCATCATGTTACACATTTTAAGAAATCTGTCGATGGAGCTTTCCGCCTCTGCCACAGCTAAAACAAAATCGTTATAATACTTTGGATCGTCGTAGCAGGAAAGATCTATCTCAGCCGCTTTTTCATACATCTTCTCTTTTAACGAGCGGTAAAGCATGGGCTTGGCTTTGTAAGTCCAGCCGTGAATGAAATAGCCATCGGGAATGATCTGTATCATATTGATCAAAAGGATTGCTCCTATATATGCAAATGCCTTCCAAAAGGGCTCATGAAACTCTGCACAATGAAGCACATACCTTATTCCCAATACATGCTCAAGGAATATTATGCCCTGATATCTGAAACCATCATAGAGGTGGTAGATCATATAACCGGGACAGACTTTAAAACAAAGTTTCCATAGAAACCACTGATTCTTTATCACTTTTTTCATCAGGCAATACCTCCTTCCTCTGAAAGGGCGAGGTAATTTTTCGCCTGCTTGGTATACATATCGGCGTATATGCCCTTTAACTCCATTAACGACCTGTGGTCTCCCTCTTCCTTTACGGTACCGCCGGACAAAAGATATACCTTATCCGCGTTCTGAACAGAAGAAAGCCTGTGAGAAATAAAAACAAGAGTATTGTTCTTACAAGTCTCGTATATATTGTCATAAAGCTTTGCCTCAGCTATTGGGTCAAGTGCACTGCTTGGCTCATCAAATACCTTGAAGGGACATTCCTTTACAAAGGCTCTGGCAACAACAATCTTCTGGAATTCGCCGCCCGATAACACAGCCCCCTCATCGTCAAACTCGTGGGTAAGCGTGGTATCCATACCATTCTTAAGGCTAATCACCTTATCGTATGCACCGGATAGCTTAAGAGCCTCTTCAACTCTTTCCTTTCGTTTGTCCTCCGGAATATCTTCACCCATTATTACATTGTCCATAACGGACATAGAGAACATCCGATGATCCTGAAATGCGGTAGCAAAAAGAGCTCTGTACTTTTTTAAGTCATACTCTTTAATGTTGCGTCCGTTAAGTAAGATCTCACCCTGTGTGGGATCGTAGAATCTTAAAAGAAGCTTTATAAGTGTTGTTTTTCCTGCGCCGTTATGACCTACAAGGGCGTAGGTGTTGCCTCCGATGAATTCCATATTCACATGGGAAAGAACCTCTTTATCCTTATAGGAAAAAGACACATCCTTAAATACCAGGGACTTTATCTCTTTTCCCGGATCGTCTCCCTCGTAATCCTCCGGAATGCGCTCCTTATATTCAAGGAAGGTACGAAGATATTCAATGAAAAGACCATTCTTAAAGATAGCCGTTAAAGACTCCGTAAAGCCGATAAGGATAAAGGTGGTGGATACCATCATGCTGGTGATGACCGCTAATTCAGCAAGGGACATGGAGTTACTTACAATGGTTCTGTAGGCTCCGTAGATCAATAAACCTTCAAAGATAAAGGTGAATGTGAACATTACATACAACCAGTGAAGTACTACTGCCTTCTTAGTATATTTCTTGGTAACATCCGCAAGCCCTGTGATAGCCTCCTTGTACTGCCTTCTCATTAAGGAGAACACATCCGTAAGGCGCATTTCCTTAGCGTATTCGGGAAGATACATAACACGGTTGATATAAGCAATACGGCGGTTATGGGGCGCCATATCCTTATTCCTTGCATAATCAATATGACTTATTATTCTGTTAAAAACAAAATTTCCGATAACGGGGAAAATAATGAAAAGAACCGATATCTTATCAACCTGGAACATGAAAACAAAAGCGCATACGCTTGCAATTGCACCGAAGATCGTCTTAAATACAGCCTGTACTGTTTCATCAAGACGGGTATCTGCTTTTTCCATGGCAAGGGTATATTTATCGTAGAATTCATTGTTTTCAAAGCATTCAAGTTCCACATTTCTGGATTTCTTAAACAACTTTGTATAAAGACCTTTATTGATGGTGGCGGCGTTTATTGGATATATATATCCTACGAGACACCTTCCGTAGAAGCTCATTAAACACATCACGACTGCCACTATTATTACAAATGTCATAATGTGAAAAAAGCCGTCTCCAGCCTCCAAAGAATTGACAACAAAGCGCATAAAAAACGCACTGTAAAAAAGCCATTCAAAATAACCCAGGAACTGTATCACAGCGCTGTGGACAACCTGCGAAGGACAGATCTTTGATAGAAGTTTACATGCGTACAGGTTGTTCTTAACTGCCCTCATGCGGGATATTTCCCGCTTCTTTTTTTCAGCCATTTTTATCTCCTCAGTACAAATATTTTAGTCTTATAGCTTGTGTTTATAGTAAAAAATTGGGGCTTAATTGGTAAAGGTACTTATAATTGAATCTGGTAGAAAAATGGTAGAACTGAGATAAAAAAATAAGGGGTTGCAAATCTGCACCCCCTTGAAAATACTGAGTCGGAATGACAGGATTCGAACCTGCGGCCTCTGCGTCCCGAATATTGAGGGCGATTTTTTATCTTTTACCATTATTTCCCAAATCGGCTTATCTACTGCACTTTTATTTGAGCCTATATCCAATATAACACAGGATAAAGCGTAATAAAAAATAAATAAAGCATTTTGGTTAGAACAAAAGTTAGAACAAAAAAGCTTTTTGAGAGTCTTTCAATAAGAAATCTCAAGAAGCTTTTTAATTACCTGAAAATAAAAGGAGCAAATGAATGGCAGTATTAAAAAATAAAACTCAGGGAAACTATACCATAGTCTCCCAAAACATTATGAGAGACAGGAACTTATCACTAACAGAACGTGGTATGCTTTTGACTCTTCTTTCTTTACCAGATAATTGGAATTTTACGATAAAAGGTCTTTGTCAAATACTCCCAGATGGAAAGGCCAAAATTTCTAATACCCTTAACAGTCTAATTGAAAAAGGCTATATCACTAGAGAACAAAATAGGGATAGTGGAGGCAAATTTGATTCAACTAACCTTGAGATTCACGAATCTCCTATCACATCACCCTCACCTGATGCTGAGGACATAAAGGTAATTAAGGATTTTTCCATAAAACCAGAATCTTCACCGTGTCCTAAAAATCCGGATGCGGGAAATCGGGATACGAGAAAACCGCATCCGGATAATTCGCCACAATATATTAATAATAAATCTAATAACTATAAATCTATTATTCAAGAAGTGTGTAAGGAAGACACGCTCACTAACAACGAATATGAAGATTTGGTTTCAAAATTTGGCAAGGGAAATGTTGATTATCAGATACAGCGAATCAAGAATCGTGGTTATAAGGGATGCCTTAATTACAATACCGTAAAGACCTGGTGTAGGGAGCGGCTTGACAGGCCCGCCACTTTTCAGAATTCGCCACCCAAAACTAATACCTTCTGCAATTTTCAACAGAACAAATATGACTTTGAAGAGCTTGAAAGACAGCTCTTATGCAACTAAAAACCAAACAAACAACATGGAGGAATTAAAAGTATGAAAGATTTATATGTAGATGGAAAGTTAGTGATTGGAATTGACCACGGATATGGAAACATGAAAACAAGAAATTCAGTTTTTAAGAGTGGCGTTAAAACCTATAGCGAAGAGCCTGCTGTTGCAACAAATGTTTTGCAACTTGATGGTATTTACTACGTTATAGGCGAGAGCCATAAAGTATTCATTGCCAATAAAGATGAGGATAATGACTACTATATTCTCACCTTGGCAGCAATTGCCAAAGAACTTGAAATCAGAAGCTTAAGATCATCTGACTTGATACTTGCAGTAGGGCTTCCCCTTCACTGGATGTCTAAGCAGAAAAGCTCATTCAGAGATTACCTGATGAGAAAATCTGAAATCAGTTACAGGTACAGCGGTAAGTATTATCACATCAGAATATGTGACGTAGCAATCTATCCACAGGGATATGCTGCCATAGCAGCTTCTCTTGGTGATTACAAGGGAGTGCATATGCTGGCTGACATAGGCAATGGCACTATGAACACCCTAGTGATCACGAACGGGCGCCCGCTATCTGATAAGAAGTTTACAGATAAAATTGGGGTTCATGAGTGCGTAAAACATATCATGAACGAGGTTCAGGCCGAATGTGGAAAAATTCCTGCAGAAAGCATTATTGAGGATTTTCTCATCAATGGAAATGCCGAGATTTCAGAGAGAATACAGAATGTAATGCGCAGAGAAGCAGTCAGATATACGAAGATGATATTTGATAAGCTCAGCGAATATGAATATGATCCGGAGCTTGTTAAGCTTCATATCATCGGAGGTGGAGGATGCCTCATCAGAAACTTTGGAAAATATAATGAGGCGAGTGTTGAAATCATTGATGACATTTGTGCAACCGCAAAGGGCTATGAAGAATTGTACATGGCTCAGTATCTTAGGGGGAAGGGAGCTTAAGCTCTCTTCCATGAGGTAATGTCATGGATGAAAAAAGACTAAGTATTAGATTTCGAATGGATAATGAACTTGATAGAAAAGCTTGGGAAAATCTCCAGAAAATGGCCGTGAAAGAAAAAACATCCAAGAACACTATCGCTCTCAGACTTATCTGCGAAGGTGCAGAAAAGAATGAGTTTTGTTCGCTGGATGCTATAGCTGAGAAAATAGCCAAACTGGTCGCTGGTAAGATTTCCGTATCTACCAATAACAGAGAAACTATTGATACAACCACAAAGGTTCCTGAAGATGAAAATATACAGGAGCCGCAGAATTCCGAACTAAGACCTATCAGTGAGGAAGTCCTTAGTTTTCTCGATGGATTTTGAATGGCATCAGAATGATGCCGAGAAACACTTGTGGCATCAATTTAATGCCACATTAAGGAAAACTAAGATTGCTGAAGCTATCACCTTCAGCAATAGAGCTGCCGCTTCTTTGGCAGCGGGGCTCTCCGCCCAGGAGTCCCTCGGAAGAGCTCCGTGTGGTTTTGATACGAAGTGTCAAAACTACTTAGGAGTTACTTCTGGCAGAAGTAACAAGACCTGAAAATCCGGCGGAACATTGATAATTTCAATCATAAATAATCTATCAGAAATATAAAAGGAAAGGAAGTGAGTTTATATGGTTACAACAATTTCTTTTGTAGCAGGGAAAGGGAGCTTGTCTCATAATAACAGGACATTTATTGCAGAAAATGTCATTGAAGAAAGAATAGAATTGGATGAATTCTATAAGCAGGAATCTTTAGAAGATGCCTACGATAAAATGTTTAGACAGGCAATTGATGAATATAATGCAAAGCAGACGCGAAAAGACCGTAAAATTGACAATTATATTACAAAGATAAAAAATTCTAAGAACAATGAAAAGATTTTTTATGAGAACGTAGTCCAGATAGGAAGAATGACGGATTTTGGAGTTGTTGATGAAAATGGCAATGTGACCGAGAATGCCCTACTTGCAAAAGAGATTCTTGATATATATGCAAAAACATTCCAAGAGCGAAATCCCAATCTTTACCTGTTTAATGCTGTTTTGCATATGGATGAAGCGACGCCACATCTACACCTTGATTATATACCGGTTGCACATAATTATAAGACCGGAATGAAAACCAGAAACAGTCTTACAAAGGGCTTACAGCAGATGGGAATAGAAAAAGCCACTTCTAAGATAGATAACGAGACTGTTCATTGGCAGGAAAGAGAACGAGATTATCTTAAAGGTTTATGTGAAGAACGAGGTATTGAAATTGTGACGCTGGGTGTGGATCGTGATGATTATACAATTCCTGAATATAAAGCGGCTATGAAAGCTAAAGAAGAAGCGGAAGCTGAAATTGAAATACTTAAGTCAGAAAAAGCAGAATTAAATCAGTTTATTCAGATGGCTAATTATGAGGCGCATGGTTTGGCTGTCGGAATCGATGATAAAGAAGAAAAGTTAAAAGATATCGAGAAAAGGATAAAAGAAGCTGAAAAGCTAAGGATTGATAATGAAAAAAGAATTCAAGACTTTGCAGATGATGATAAAAAAATCAGTAATGAATTAGCTAAGATCAGCAAAGAAGCAATAGGTGTTCCGAATTTGTTTGGCAACGAGCCAATGATAAAGATTTCAAAAAAATCTTTCGACAAGCTCATTAAGATATGCAAATCTGTCAGCAGTTTCAAGCAACTATTCTATCGCAAAGAAGCTGAACTAGCATTAGCTAATAAGCAGATTGTAAAACTTCAGGAAGGTGAGAATGCATTAAAAGAAAGGAATTCAGCACTTGAACGATTTATTAAAGAGAAAGGATTTGCTGAAGCTTTTAAAAAATTCTTAGAACCTAAGAGCATTAGGGAATATATTCGTAATTATAAAGTGAAGCAGGCTGAAAATAACAGAGCGAAAAGTAAAGAAACGTCAAGAAAATACAATATGGAAAGATGAATCTTGTTAGCATCAGGCTATAATCGCCAATTTAGGAAATTTTACCAATAATCATCGGATCAAATTGACCAATCAGATATCATCATAATAAAGGGGACCTATTAGCAATGAGGAGTGACTAATAGGTCCTTAAGTTCTGTATGGCACACATATACCAGTAAAAGAACTTCTAGTGACTTACATATCTTATGGAAAATACATAAGTCTAAAGCTGGGAATTCAAATAACAAAATAATGTTAATACATTTGTAAAAACAAATCAATCTGGATTTTAATTATAGTTAAAATGTGAAAAACTATCTGTATAGTCATAGATACCTCAATAATCCTATTCTGCTTCTGTTTCTGTGCAAAATAATAAGAAGCCGCCGATAACGAATTAACATTGATAAAGAGTATTCTGCATGATAGAATGTTAATAATTACTTAAAGGTATTGCGAGGATTTTTAGTATGGCAGAAAATAGCGTATACATGGACACGCGAGTGTTTACTGATATAGTTGGGGAAATAGGTAGCACGACTGCTAATTGTATTCTTTCAGAAGATTCGCTTAGCAAGATTAGCGTATTCGAAAATACAAAAGTAGGTCGTGAGATGAACGAGATTCTTAAGCTTTTTTATAAATCTACAGACACATATAGACATGAAGCTTCCGAATCACTCCCGAGGGCTCTTCTTACTCTCCGCGACAGTATGATCGAGCAAGATAGGATTCTCAGTAACGGACTTACTGTAGATACAAATCGGAGGTAAGAAATGGGACTTCATTCAAGAATAGAAGAAAAGAAAGCAGAAAAAAGAGGTTATGAACGCGACCTTGCTTATTGCGAAGAAGCGTATGAATATATCAGCCAAAACCTAAGAGTTATTGAGGATGATATCTATAATCCTGATAAAGCATATGATATTACAAATTCCGGCGAGTGGCTTGGCAAACTCGAACAAGATGCAGATGATCATAGGAATGATATCTGTTCAGAGCTTAGCGGAAAGATATCTGAAACATCGAATCTCTTATCTGCCATTGAACGGACAATGGAAAAGCTCCAAGAGCTCATAAGAGAATGTGAAGAAGAGATTGAAGCTCTTGAAGAGGAGCTTCGTGCAAGAGAAAGCAGCTTAAGTAAAATGTAGGATTGAGGAAACAGAAATGGGGATTTGTTGGGATACAAAGAAAGTAAATGATTTTATAGAATATTTTGAGCACGCAGTCCATAATTATATGGAGCCATTAGCGGCGGCTCATGCAGCTTATGAAAAATATGAGAACAATGAGACTTTTGTGGGACAGGCTGCTGAAAAATCCAAGACATTTATAGGGTTAAAGCAAAAAGAATTAAACCGCCAACAATACGAACTTTCAAAAGAAATGCTCAAAAAATATACGGATCTTGATGAAACATTCAAGGTTATGGTCGACCCTGCCGCTGATGCAAGAATAGATACCGATGTAGTTAAAAAGGTACAAGCCCGCTTTCAGGGACAACTTGAAGGACTTGAAAGAAGCGGATTTAATATTCAGCAAAAATCAATGGATGTCTTTGATAGGCTGAGCAAATACGGCTGTGGTGTAGAGGAAGTATATTTCAGAAACACGATAGTTAAGTATGATGATTACTGTGGTACTGGTGGTTTCCTTCATAATTGTATCAAGAAGATGGAAGATTTTGATGATGAATCTAGCAGACGAGTAATTAATTCCGGGCTTAAAAATGCAATAATTGAGCATATAGATGAGGTATCAGAGAAAACTGCGGGGCTTGATTCAATAAATCCTCAGGCTACTGAGATAGATAAGCAGACGATAAGTCTTGTTGCTCTTGGAGCTTCGCTTGGAACTTCACTTGGAGTAAACATCTTGCCTCAAAATAACACAGAAGAAGTTGAAATAAAAGAGTTTCTTGATAAAAATGGAATTAGAGCTAATAAGTGGTTTTCAAAGAAGGATGGCTATTATCTTATAGATAAGCCCTTATCCGAAATACTTAGAGATGCTGGTGTTAGTACTGATACTTTTAATTATGAATATTATGATGATTGGTATATAACCGGGCTTCCTAAAGAAGATGGTAGTATAGTGTATTCCATTGTAAAAGTCCGTGAGCCAATGGATGATCAAGGTGCCAAGCAACTTGCAGTTCCATTTAAATCGATGAAAATTACAGATTTGGAAAAAATAATAAGTGATTCAAAAGCTGGTAGACCATTAGATAATAAAGCTATAGAAAACCTTAGTAAAGATTTAGATGAATTAACACATGGCGATGACTATTGTGATACATATGATGCAGATATTTTAAATTATTATAGGAACCCAGAAAGCTGTGGTAGTTACCTTATTGCTGAATTTGCTATATATAAAATTGCACATGATCCTGAATTTGAGGATGGAGTATATGAGGTACCGTTTAAACGTAAAGAATTTGATCGTTATGGAGGTAAACAAACATTAGATCACCTTGCTGATGTTGGAGTATATGATAAAAAAACAAACACAATAAAAATAAATGATCCTGATAATTTAACCCCCGATGAACGAACAGCTCTTTTATTAATTCAAACTGGTGACAGGGATCAATATGCATACGCAGCAGAAAATCAGTATCATGCTGAAGAATATTATAACGGCAAATTTAAAGAGCATTCTATAACATCAGATGCAGGAGTTGGCGAGTCTACTTTAGGGCCAACATATGAATATAAGTTTAAACTACCGTCAGGTAAATATTACAAAGAACAATTGGAGGCGCATGGAAGCAAATGATAAAAAAGGTAGCTAAGTATATAGGATTGCCGTTCATCATGTTTTTTATCAATTGGTTAGGTGTGATTGTACTTGATTGGGGTACGATATTTATTTTTGCATACTTATTAGATTATTTTGGAATCCCATTTGAGTATATAGGTTATTTAACAACGATTCTTTTGGTTGTAATAGATTATTTTTTGCTGTGCTTCCTTTATAAAAACACAAAGATTACTCTTAGATTATTTGGTATATTTATTGTCTTTATTATAAATGAGCTTTCACTTATTGCTGCTGATAAACTTATACGTAGCGATGATGCGTTTGCAATTCTAGAAGGTAGTAAAATAATCACAAATTCACTGATATTATTGTTACTAGTGGTAATAGTCAGTAGTATTTTATCTGCCAAAAAAAATAATGTGTGATACAAGGCTCTGCTTAAATGCAGGGCTTTTTTCTTTGTTTAATAGGAAAAAATAATAAAAACCTGATTCTATAATAAATCAGGTTCTTATTATTCACTATTGTTATCTATTGGTTTATTTATCTGTCTTTTCCAGCGCTTCCCATTCAGCCTTCATCAGTTCTAGCATTCGCTTTCTTTGCTCTTCAATCGGAATACCTGAATGATCAACTTTAGTAATTGGAATATCGCGCCAGGAATCAATATAGTACTGCTTCTCGCGTTCATAGCTTTCCTGAGAACGCTCAAATCCGCGCAGTTCGTTCGTAAGCATATACGCTTTTTCTATAACATCGCATAAATCTTGATTCAAAATTGCTTTTGGATTATTGAAAGTCTCATTGTAATAAACTTTCAAATCAACCCAATTTCGGTCGTTATCATCAGTAGCATCTTTTCTCTCTATATCAACGCGATTATGGACTGTTGTCTTTATTGAAAACTCCTCTGTCTCAAATATCTCTAGAAAGAATGATAGTACATCACCAAGACTGCCAAGACGGAAAGTTTCATCTCGTCCACAAAGCCAATCCATTGAAATCCCACATTTATCAGCAATATTTATTATCGCATCAACAGTAGGCTTTATTTTCCCGCTCTCATAGGAAGACAATGTAGGTTGAGGAATGCCTAATTCTTCAGCAAACTCCTTCTGTGACTTATTTCCACGCATAGAACGTAACGACTTGAGACGTTCACCAAATAGATTATCTTTATCAGTCATAGCACTGCTCCCTTCTTAATATAAGCTATATTTTATCACATTATATAAAAGAAATATATTAATTATATAAATATAGCATATACTAATATTGACACATTAAAATAATATTGATATTATAATTATAGCTTAAAGTAATATAATTCATAATAAACTATAGAAAACAATAATAATTTGGTTCATAAGAACCCGGAGTTTCCTGAAAAAACAGATGTCGCCGTTACTATCAAAGCTCTATTAAGTGTGTTTGAAAGGGGGATGATAAAAATGAAAACACGAACAAAGCAGCGAGCTAATCGCAAACTGAAACTGGCAATGCTGGATCGAAGAGATGCATGTGGAGTTTATGATCCCACACCCTACGAAGCCGTGAAGGAAATGATTAAAGAGAACAGAGAAAATAAAGAATGGAGGGCAAGCTAATATGGAATATGCAAATATGTTAACCGAGTATAGTGATGTGTTAAGCATTAATGACATCATGAAGATCTTAAAGATTGGAAAAAATACGGTATACGGTTATCTTAAGACCGGCACAATTAAATCTATGATGATTGCTGGAAAGTACAGAGTTCCAAAGTTATATCTTTTGGAATTCATGTATCCTGATGTGAAATTTGTTAAGGAGGTGGGCTGAGGATGGCAAGACCTAGGAAAGACGGAAAAAGAGCTCCGGGAATTCAGGGAAAAAGAGGCTTTCTGTATATAGTAATCTCTCAGAATATTCTTAAAGATGGTGTTAAGAAGTCTGAGAAAAAATGGATAGCCACTAAGCTTACAGATACACCTGAGAATATCAAAAAAGCTTCTGAAACAAGGATGAAACTAATTAGTAGGAAGACATCTGCTACGATAGATAGGAATATATCTCTTTCAGATTTTACAGATCAAGTTCTTTCCAAAAAGAAACGTGAAGTGTCCGATACAACATATTCTTCGTATTATTATAGGGGAAAAAAGATTAAGGAATACTTCGGAGACACAAAGGTAAAAAACATCAACGAAATCATGGTTGAGAATTTTCTGGATAACTTATTTGAAGTATACAATGTTCAGCCTCGTACAGTAAAAGATACAAAAGTATTTCTTGGCAGTGTTATGGAGCAGGCTCATAAAGAAGGCATTATTACTTATAACCCTGTAAAAGAAGTTGTAATCAACAAAAACCTCGCAGCAAAACATGTCAAAGACAAGAACACAGATGATGAATTCTTCTCTTATGAAGAAGCTCAGTTATTCCTGAGTAGAATCAAAGACCATGAATTATATGAACTGTTTTATGTGACTTTGTTTTTTGGACTTAGGCGAGAAGAGGTTCTTGGACTTCGCTGGCAAACAATAGACTTTAAGAACAAGTACATGAAAATCAATCATACTGTAACGAAAGGCACCACCATTACAAGAGCTAATACCACTAAAACAGTATCTAGTTCAAGAGTATATCCGATCACCGATGAGCAGATAGAGATGTTCCAGAAATTAAAGGATAAAGAGAATAACTATCGCATCCTCTATGGAAACGATTATATTGAAAGCGACTACATCTTCAAACATGTTGATGGGTCGCTTTTTTATCCTGATCATCCAAGTAAGACTTTTAGAAAACTAATAACAAAAATTCCTGAACTCCCTCAGAATATTACCTTTCATGGCCTTAGGAGTTCGTGTGTATCAATTCTGGTACATCAGGGAATGGATGTAAAGAGTATTCAGAAGTGGGTCGGACATGCAGACATTAATACAACGCTAAAGATTTATGCAAAAGTTAAGGACAAAGAAGCAAAGAAAGAAATCTCTAATACGATGAATGGCATAATCCCTCTAAAGGAATATACTGGTCAATAACAAATATCATTCAAATAAAATGCAAAAATGATAACCTTGGAATAAATAGAAAAAGTTAGAAAAAAGTTAGAACTGAGATAAAAAAATAAGGGTTTGCAAATCTGCAACCCCTTGAAAATACTGAGTCGGAATGACAGGATTCGAACCTGCGGCCTCTGCGTCCCGAACGCAGCGCTCTACCAAACTGAGCCACATTCCGTTGTGCTGCCGATAAAAATCTGACAGCAAATTTGATTATATCAGCCATATTACTATTTTTCAATACCCTGTTAATCTATGACTCATTTTATTCCACTTAAGCAAGATCTTTGAGATCGTCGATACTTATCGTCATCATATCGTCATTTGACGGCGATTCGAGGGACGAAACACGCTTGGCCTGATTTGTTATTATCTCTTCAAAAAGATTTCGTATTTCCCTTGCATTTGCAAAATTATCAATGCTTCCCATTTTCCTTGATGTGATAAGTGCACGTATCTGATGCTTTACATCTTCTTCTACTTTGTAATCGTATTTATCACAGTTCATGTAGAATATTTCTTCAAGTTCATCCACCGAATAATCGGGGAACTCTATATATTTGTTGAATCTTGACTTTAGTCCCGGATTACTCTCTATATATTTCTTCATAGGTTCCGTATATCCGGCAACGATCACAACAAAATCTTTTCTGTTATCTTCCATTGCCTTAAGGATAGTATCTATGGCTTCCTGACCAAAAGCATCATCCTTCTGGGAAAGCGCGTACGCTTCGTCAATAAAGAGGACTCCGCCCATTGCCTTTTTGATCTGTTCCGAAGTTTTGATCGCGGTCTGTCCGACATATCCGGCAACAAGTCCCGATCTGTCCACTTCAACAAGCTGTCCTTTAGACAGTACGCCTATCTGCTTGTAGATCTTTGCGATTATCCTTGCAACGGTTGTCTTTCCTGTTCCGGGATTTCCTGTAAATACAAGATGTAAAGATACAGGTACGGATTTAAGTCCCTGCTCCTGTCTTGCCTTCTGAACTTTGACAAAAGCCGTGAGTTCTTTGACATCATCTTTTATACTTCCGAGTCCTATCAGCTTATCAAGCGCCTCCATCGGATCTTCTTCAGGTTCTTCATCCTTTTTTTCTTCGGGAGAATTAAGATTACCGTCTGCCGCAAAAAGAGCCTTCGCTTCATCCAGTGCATTCTGCGCATTTTTTACCGCATCCGGCTTATCTTCCAAAGGTGCATCACCGACAGAATTTTTTGTATCATCTTTACTGTCGATATTCTCGACCTTTTCAGAAGGTTTGGAAACAGGTGCCGAAAAGAAATCTCCGTAAAGACTTCCAAGAAGATCCTTCTGCATCCCCGTTATTTTGTTCAGTGTCTCAAGTTCCTTATCTCTTGATCTGCTCATATTATTTATCCTTATAGTAAACGACACACCCTTACGGATGTGTCGAGTCTAATGCAGTCAGGTAAGTCATAAAACTCTGCACTTATTTCAGTCGTTCAAGAACCAACCGTTTCTGCTCATAAATGTTCTGTTTGCTACCAATGCATCAACATCCTGTCCGATTATCTTGGATGCTTTTGCCTTGTAAGTTCCTGCCTCTTTTGTATCCATATACTTGTAAGCATCATAAGACTGTTTCTTGCTTCCGTCAAGATTTTTAAGTCCCTGTGCTATATGGCTCTCCATTTCATGTGCATCATCCGTCTCTCTAAACAGGATAAAGCTTGTGATATATGGATTGCTCTTAGCCATTGTATATGCATACACGATTGATGCAAGCTGTGCGTCCTCTCCAAAGCTTGATGTATAACCAATCTCAGAAAGTGAGATCTGTCTTACATTTCCTGCCGGATTAAGCATTTCCGCACGATTCATATAATCTGTGAGAAGATAGATATTCTCAATGGTAATATAAGGTGTGGAAAGAGAAGTATTTACATACTGTGACTGCTGCTTCCAAGCGTAAGGGTCAAACAAAGGTGCATTGTAAGGGTGCACCGAAAGTGACCAGTCTACGTTTCCTTCACGTCTGATGTAATAGTTAAATCTATCAAGATATTCTTTTGCAAGGAAACATCCCGGATTGGACTTTCTGTTCCACTCCTGATCTATAGAGTTATAAACTCTTGCATTTGCATTTACACTCTTGATACCGTTGTAGAATATTCTAAATGCTTTCACATATTCACTTACATTGAGCTCAAGATTTGTTGAGTCCATGTAATACCATTCTGTTCTTGCATTTATTTCGTTTCCGATTACCCAGTTATCCACAGTTCCGAACTGTCCGCCCGAATATCTCTGTGCAAGGAATGCAGCGATGGCCTTAAGATGCTGTGTACCTGCATCCTCTTTGGTGTTCATGGCATATCCCGGACATACGTGAGCATCTCTTGAAAGAGGATGTATAAGATCTGCCCCTGCTTCTGTCTTATTATTCAAAATAGTAAGCGTAAGCTGGAAATTATTGATGGAACACCATCTTACAAAGCCGTCATACTGCTGAAGTGCAGCCGTATTAAACTGATATGTCTTTCCGTCATACGAAAACTCTGTCGTAGGATAAGCTCCGTTTGTTGAAGGTCCGACTATATCACCCATATAGAGGTTATATACCATCTGAGCAATGCCAAGATCTTTAAATGTAGCGGCGTCTGCATCGTTTGGAAGAATACCCTTTATACCGTGGTCATTTCTTCCGACCGTTTTACTTGCTATAGCTTCGGGATTTGTGATGTAATGTTCATCACTTACCTGAACCATTGAGCCGCCGCTCTTTACAGCAACAAGAAATTTCTTGGAAAGATTTGATTCCTTTTTTCCAAGTGCAAGGTCAAATTTGAATGTAGCTTTTTTGCCCTTATCTGTTGTCGCAACAACTTCGCCCGTCACGCCGTCCTGATATACTTCATCTGCATAAAGGTAATATTTACCGTCATCAGATCCGGGTAAATTCTCTGCAGAAACATCAACAACAACGCTATCTCCGGAAATAGTGCATGAATCGATGCTTACAACTCTTCCGGCTGCTTCCGCAATACTGCCCTTTCCTGCATTTAATGCATCATACGTTCCGGCAGCCCCAAAGATTACTCCCGCTGTCAGTATGATCCCAAGGACCATCTTCATAGTATTACTTCTTTTCACAACTTCCCTCCGCCTCATGGTACGTTATTTCTTATATTTTATTTCTTTTTTGAGTTTATACTTAAAGACTTGAATTTGCAACAGCGCCGGCAAAGGCTGAAACCGCATCTTCATCGGCTTTTGAAAGTGCACTCTTTATTGTGAGATTCTCTTCAAGTATTTTTACATTCTTAAGTGTCTGTAATTTATCCGTCATAAGCTTAACTGTCACAGGTGCCCATGTACCGTTCTGTCCAAGTGCGAAGACTCTGTTCTGAACACCAAGCGCGATCATGTCGTTTATAAACGCTTCCATCGGAGGATAGATTCCGCCGTTATATGTAGGACAGATAAGAACGATTCTGCTGCATCTCCATACTTCTCCGATAAGGTAAGATACATCTGTTCCGGAAACGTCATATACCTTGACGTTCTTTCCCGTCTTCTCTCTTACAGAAGCTGCAACCGCTTCGGCAGCACTCGCTGTATGTCCGTAAAGACTTCCGTATACTACTGCGATATCGTCTGTCTCTGCCGTGTATGTGCTCCACTTCTGATATTTATCGAGAATCTGACCCAAATTTTCTCTCCATACAGGTCCGTGAAGAGGAAGTATCATCTTAATATCAAGTCCGGCAGCCTTCTTAAGAACCGTCTGAACAGGCATGCCATACTTTCCTACAATATTTGCATAATATCTTCTTGCAGAATCAAGGAAATCTTTCTCAAAATCATACTCATCCGCAAACAGTCCGCCATCAAGCGCTCCGAAAGTTCCAAATGCATCTGCCGAAAAAAGAGCTTTCGATGTCACATCATATGCCATAAGAACCTCAGGCCAGTGCACCATCGGAGCAGCTACAAACTTAAATGTATGCTTTCCTGTTGTAAGTTCATCCCCTTCTTTTACCTCAAGCTTTTGGTAGTTTTCTGACTCGGGAAAAAACTGCTTCATAAACTCAAAAGTTTTGCTTGATCCAACCACTGTAACCTCAGGAAACATCGTAACTACAGTGTTTATAAGAGAACAGTGATCTGGCTCCATATGAAGCACCACAAGATAGTCCAATTTTTTACCCGAAATTACTGTCCTTAAATTCTCCAGATACTGGTCCGAAATTGATATATCGGCAGTGTCAAAAACCGCTGTCTTTTCATCATCAATAAAATAGCTGTTATATGAAACGCCTTCGGGAATCGGAAAGATGTTTTCAAATCGTGCCAGTCTCCTGTCACTTCCGCCAATCCAGAAAATATCATCAATTACTTTTTTTATGCCATTCATATAAGTCTCTCCTCTCAAAAAAAGATAAATTGTCATGATATAAAAAGAAATAAAAACAGAGAGTGCATCTAAGTCTCTGCACTCCCTATTTTCTCATAATTTCACGCTTTTTTAAACTCCATTATTGTCTTTTCGACAACTCTTATATCAATAGGTTTTGATATGTGTGCGTTCATACCTGAATCATAGCTCTTTTGGATATCATCGGCATAGGCATTTGCAGTCATGGCGATGATAGGTATTTTTCTGGCCCATTCATCCTTAAGTCCGCGTATCAGGATAGTTGCTTCATATCCGTTCAAAACCGGCATCTGAATATCCATCAGGATCATGTCAAAATCGCCTTCCTTCGAACTCTTAACTTTCTCTACCGCATCCTGTCCGTTTATGCATCTTATAACCGACGCTCCTTCCATGGCAAAAAGCTCTGCCAAAATATCCGCATTGATATCATTGTCTTCAACAGCAAGGAATTTCATTCCTTTAAGCGGATTTTCCTTCTCTTCATGATCTGCCTTCATTATCCTCTTTGCAATATCATTTAATGACTGCTTAAGACTTGATATAAATAGCGGCTTCTGCAAAAGATCGTTTGCCCCCGCCTCTTTTGCCTCGTCTTCTATAGACTCAAAATCATCCGCCATAACTATTATCAAAGTTGTTGCCGATTTTGACTTATCTTTTGCCCTTATATTTTTTACGATCTCAGGTGCCGTCATATTCTGTACTTTTTGGTCCACAAGAACAAGGTCTACAGGGGTATCTTCAGCCTGGCAGACATCTATAAGGTGAAGAGCCCCAAATCCTGTGGGTGCCTCCATTACATCAACACCGTCATTATTAAGCTTCTCCGCAAGCTGTTCGCATTCGCTGTGATTGCTGTCGATAAAAAGAATCCTTCTTATGCCATGACTCTTCCAGAAACCGACATCTGCTTCATCTACTGCCTGAAGCCTTAATGTAACCGTAAATGTACTTCCTTTTCCCTCCTCACTTTCTACTCTTATAGTGCCCCCCATAAGCTCTACAAGACTTCTTGTGATCGCCATTCCAAGACCTGTTCCCTGAATATCTTTATTTACATGACTGTCTTCTCTTGAAAAAGCCTCAAATATTCTCTCCTTGTACTCAGGCTTCATTCCTATACCGTTATCCTTTACTATAAAGGTCAGATCCCTGAAGCCTTCTGTTGCCGATTCTGTCTCGATTATTGTAAACTCAACCCTGCCGCCTTCACCTGTATATTTAATGGCATTACTTAGTATATTCATTAAGATCTCATTTATTCTCTGCTTGTCACCCAAAAATACATCGTGTTCAAGCCTCTCTGTATTAACTATATATTTCTGTCTTTTTGTCTTGGCCTGATACCCTATTACAGAATTGATCTCTTCAAGTAGTATTCCAAGCGCCATTTCCTTGATATCAAGAGTGGTTTTTCCGCTCTCGATCTTACTCATATCCAGCACCTCATTAAGAAGCGCCAATAAGTTTCTGGAAGCAAGACTTATCTTACGAGAATATTCTCTTACTTTTTCGGGCTCATCCGAGTGCTTTTCGATAAGCAGTGTAAAGCCCGTTATTGCATTCATGGGAGTCCTGAAATCATGCGACATATTGGCAAGGAAATTTGTCTTTGCTTTATTTGCCGCTTCGGCTGCATTAAATGCCTCCTGAAGCTGATGATTTTTCTTTATTTCCTGTGTCCTGTCATACAGTGCTATCGCAAGTCTTCTTCCGCTGTCATCTATTGTGCATGCTACAGCACCTCTGTAATACAGATCCGTGTTATTCATAAAGTTGTGAAGTTTTATCTCATCTACTATCTCAACTTTACCTGTCTGAGCACACCTTTCAAAGATTATGCTGAGCCGGTCTTCCGTACCAGGTTTTTGCACGATATTTATATTTCTTATATCCTTAAAAAGTTCTTTTGAAGGAATACCCAGAATATCCGCCGCATTGGCTGTAAGGAATTCAACTCCAAAACTCTTTGCATCTACGATTGCAAGAATATCATTATTTTTTTCAACTACGAAATCAAACAGCCAGTCTCTGTAATGAATATCACTTTCTTTAAGAAACAACTCCCTTTCATTTCTTCTCTGAATCTCATCAACCATTGCCTTAAGCTGTGACGCCATACTTATCATTGCATCATACAACTGTCCGATCTCGTCTTTTTCTTCATCGACAATACATACTTCAAAATCGCCTCGTTTTATGTCTTCAGCAATGATATTTAATCCCTCGATTCTGGAGCACAGACGGTTTGCCATCTGCGATGCTATCACGAAGCCAAGTGCGAGTATTGTTATTGCTATGATAAGATCCCCCAAAAGAATCGTTATCTCATCCGCAAGCATTTCCCTGCTGTCAATGTAGTAATATAGCTTCCAGCCGTTCTCCATCTCTCCGGCCTTGATTATCAAGTAGTCATCCGTCGACATAAACCCTTCGTTATTTGCATACTTACCTTCAAGAATGTCTTCTATTACTTTTCTATCAAGTTCACTGCTTCTAAGCTCTTTTCTGGTGACTATCTTATTTGATGAATCAATTATCGCAAGTCCGTTGTCCAAATATCTGTTACTTGTCGTGGTAGAAAAAAAGCTCTTTTTATCCACTCTCAAAGTTATCATTCCGATCATCTTTGAAGTGGTTGCCGCATCAAGAAGAGATTTTATTATATAAATATCTCCCTTTTCATCCATTACCCATATGCTTCTGTTTTCACCCCGGCACATCTCATACCATTGTTTTACTTCATCATCCTCCGGATAGCTCAGAAAATCACCGATCCTGCCCTCCGCTATTCTTTCCGAATAGATATGTATTTCATCTATATCGCTGTCACTTCCGATGTAATACCATATAAGCGGCTCGATTGTTTCTGTCATCACGGCCGAAAGAGTGTATGGATCTGCATCCGCGTGATCGAGGGCTCCTCTGAAGGCTTCCTCATAGGAAAAAAACTTGATTACATCTGCCTGTCTTTTTATCCCCATTTCTACACCGTTAAATATCACCTCTGCACTTCCCTGCATAGATGCTCGTGTAAGCTCCGTAACATTGCTCCTTGATACCACATATGCGTAGATACCGATGATAATAATAGGCAGTACCACAAGCATGGCAAAAATAGCTTTCAGCTTGTGCTTTATGCTTCTTAGTTTCAACATTTTAAGTATGCCGTTCATGCCATTTCCTCCAGACATCAGTTGCCTTCAACGATTGCTTTAACCTTTCCGTCAATCCTCTTAAAAGCATCTTCAAGATCTTCTCTGCCAAGCAGAACCTGCTGGAGTTCATTTTCAAGTTCAACAGAAATCTCTCTGCTGTAATATCCCCATCCCGTATAGGGCAGATAGAGGTTATTTTCAAGTGCGTTTTTTAAATTATCAAACTCCTTTGGCATATCAAATTCGACATTCTTAAGATAGGTCTTACTTCCGGGAGAATCCTTCCAGATGGCTCTCTGTCCCATAAGCGTGGTAAGCGACCTTGCCACCTTAAGTACGTCACTTATATTTTCGTTTCCGTTTACCACTGCAAAACCGTATTCACATCCGCCGGTTAAAAGTTCCGTTCCGTCATCCTTCCCGCCGAACGCTATCGTATCAAGATTTATTGAAGGATTTTCTTTGTATATCTGGTTATAGTCCTCAGGTCCTCCCGATAAAATAACTGTCTTACCTTCGGTAAACTCTTTTATTGCAGCTTTTTTATCCATTAGGCACATATCTTTGGTAAAAATATCTTCCTCGATCATCTTGTACCATAGCTCCATGTTCGGATACACCTCTTCATAAAAAGAAGCTTTTCCTTGCCCGAGTCTGGTTCCGAAACTTTCACCTTCGGGTGTTCTGAAATATGATGCCTGCATTATTGCCATTGCGCTGCTCGCAAGGCCCTCTTTGTCTTTTAATCCCGATGACAACGGTTTCATACCGTGCTTTCTTATTGTCGCGCACATATCATAGAAATCTGTGTATTCTGAAGGTGGTTTGAATCCAAACTTCTCAAAATAATCTTTGTTTATATAAAAGCATTCATACGAACTGACACTCGGAATCGCATAATAATCCCCCATATACTCAAATTTATCGAGTGCTTCCTGAGTAAATCCGTTCACCATCTTTGTAAGCGGCACAAGATATCCGCCTCTGGCATATCTTTTTGCCATATTTTCTGTTACAAAAATAATATCAGCGGCACCCTCATAAGAAATCTGCGAATCGATCACAGACTCATAGTTGGTTCGCTGAACATATGTATATTTAAAGTCATATTCGGGAAATCTTTCAGCCAGATAGGCTTTGAAATTCATGATATAAGAATCTTCGTACCACGTAGCGATACGTATTTCTTTACGGTCTTCCTCCTCTTTTGGCGCAAGAACAGCCTGTTGTGCATTGTTGGAGACCGATGCACAACCACATAAAAGAGACATTGTAACCGCGGCAAAAATTAAAATGCTTGAAAAGAACCTTTGCAACTTGATGTTCTTCATATATTCCTCATAAGATAGCCTGATCTGTTATTTCAACAATATCGTCTGTACCTCACCTACATACATAATGTACTGCTCACCATCAAGATGCAGGTCCCGGATTATATTCTTATCAATAAAACAACTCTCATCAAAGAGTTGCGCATATAAAACCTTACAAGGTATTACCTCGTAGGCTTCGTCAATAAAAGGTATACCTTCATAGCTATTGACGGTAAGTCTCGATCCGGCAATTTTATCCTCGTCTCTTCCCGATACCATTCCAAGGTACTTGAGAGCTCCGCGATAAGCCTCCTGATCTACAAAGCTTATTGAATATTCCCCTGAATTATCAATACACTCCCTTGTATATCTGCTTGCCCTGACAAATATGAAAGTAACTCTTTTATTCCATACGTATCCCACTCCGCCCCACGGAGCGGAGACTGCATTGGTTTTCTCGCCATTCTTACAGGTAATTATTATCTTATGTCCAACAAAACTGTACGCACCCTCTTCGATATCTTCAGGGTTTACCGGTTGAAATGCGTGCATAATACCTCCATCTCGGAAATACCGATTAGAAATCTCTTATTTTGTCGTTGTCAGTTAATCCTGTATTTTCTATTTTTGTTATCGTTACACCGTAACTATATTCATCGCTTACTTTAATAGTAACATGGTCTCCTACCTTATGTCCAAGTAATTGTTTTCCAAGCGGAGACTCAATACTGATGAGGCCTTTCAAAGAATTTTGTCTCATTGTTGTAACAATTTTGTACGTTTCTTCGCTTTTATCTTCATCCAGAACAACAGTCACAGACTTATTCATTCCTACCTGATCTTCCTTGCTGTCATCATCAATAACTTTAGCTGTCTTGATCATTCTCTCAAGGAATCTGATCCTGCTCTCATTCTGGTTTTTTGCTTTCTTTGCGGCATAGTATTCGAAGTTCTCGGAAAGATCTCCCTGTGCACGCGCTTCTTTTACATGCTCAAGCAGTTCTTTTCTTACAACGATCTTGCGGTGTTCGATCTCCGCTTCCATATCTTCTATATCTTTTTTGGTAAGTTCGTTATGCATTTTTCACTCCTGTACTTGATAAAAAGGCGAAGCCAAGCGGCTTCGCCTCGAAATTTTATAAGTTGCCCACGGAAATAAACGATCAAGCCTTTCCAACCGATCCGAAAAGCTCCATCTTCTCCTTAACTGTTGCCTTGATAGCATCAGCACCGGGAGCAAGAAGCTTACGAGGGTCAAATCCCTTACCTTCGAGATCCTTACCTGCTTCTACATATTTACGTGTTGCTTCTGCGAATGAAAGCTGGCACTCTGTGTTAACGTTGATCTTTGAAACACCAAGTGAGATAGCCTTCTTGATCATATCAGCAGGAATTCCTGTACCACCGTGAAGAACGAGAGGCATAGCTCCTGTCTTCTGCTGGATAGCATCAAGAACGTCAAATCTAAGTCCAGGCCATCCTTCAGGATATTTACCGTGAATGTTACCGATACCTGCTGCAAGCATATCTACACCAAGATCTGCGATTCTCTTACACTCGTTGGGATCTGCACACTCCCCCATTCCTACTACTCCGTCTTCTTCTCCGCCGATTGAACCAACTTCAGCCTCGATAGAAAGTCCGAGATGATGAGCAACGTTTACAAGCTCTGTTGTCTTAGCAACGTTCTCCTCGATATCATAGTGTGAGCCATCAAACATGATTGATGTGAATCCGGCCTCAACGCACTTATAACATCCGTCGTATGTACCATGATCTAAGTGAAGAGCAACGGGAACTGTAATTCCAAGGCCCTTATCCATTGCCTTAACCATTGCTGATACAGTCTCAAATCCTGTCATGTACTTACCTGCGCCCTCAGATACACCGAGAATAACAGGTGAATTAAGCTCCTGAGCTGTTAACAGAATTGACTTTGTCCACTCAAGGTTATTGATGTTAAACTGTCCTACTGCGTAGTGACCTTCTTTTGCTTTTACAAGCATGTCTTTTGCGGATACTAACATAGTTTATCTCCCTTACATTATATTTTTGTAGGCGCTTCACTATCCCCACGCCTTATTGAACGACTAAATCTATTATATACTTCCCTTCCTAAAAAATAAAGTTAATCATTTCACAATCATTCAAAGCTAATGAAGTTGTCAGCCCAGAATCCTTCCGCCGATCTGGGTGAAGTGCTGTCATAGCGCAGGATAATGCCTGATTTTCTCGATACCGTGACCGTAAGTATGCCGTCTTTCACCCTTACATCTACCGCATTATCGATAAATCCCATTCCGTCGGTAAGCATGATCTGTGTAAGAAGCGCATCCTTCGGAATTCCTATAGGCATAACATCTATTTCTTTTGTAACTTCATAGTCATTGTTGTTGATCACCACAACAGAGGCCGCTGTTCTGTTAAAGCGCCCATATGCAAGGAAATTAAAGTCTGCATACAGTTCTCTTATCGAGCCTTCCGAGAATTCCTTGTGTTTCTTGTGAATTTTTATCATCTTCTTATGATATTCAAGCATCTCAAGGTCTTCGTTGCCCCACGGATAAGTCCTCCTGTTGTCCGGATCCGTAAATCCGCAAAGCCCTACCTCGTCGCCATAATAGATCGTCGGTGCGCCGGGCCACGTCATCTGGATCATAACCGCTTCCCTCATCACGGGCTTACTTATTCCGGTATTTGCGGACGACGCCATAAGCGTACTGCTCCTTCCGACCTTCTGACTGGTCCTTGTAAGAAATCTCGAATGGTCGTGATTGGACAGCTCATTCATTGCCGTATACAGGGAAGGCATTGTGAAATTCTCGCCGCCTATATATAACATTGTGTCAAAAAACTCTCTGGCGTTCCCTATACGCGTCGGCTTAAACTCGTCGCTGTGCTTATCCATTCCTGTAAGAAACCACGTTACAGGCTCCATGAAAGCATCATAGTTCATGACCGTATCCCATTCATCGCCCCTCAGCCAGCTTGCTGCGGGGCCGTACTGTTCAGCAAGGATTATCGCCTTGGGATTGGCCTTTTTTACCTCTTCCCTGAATCTTTTCCAGAAATAATGGTTATATTCCTGCGAATGTCCAAGATCGGCCGCAACGTCAAGTCTCCAACCGTCTGCATTATACGGAGGTGATACCCACTTTCTTCCGATACTTAATATGTATTCTTCAAGCTTCTTGGAACCCTCGTAATTTAGCTTGGGAAGCGTATCATATCCCCACCAGCCGTCATAATGCGGATTATAAGGCCACGCATCGCCCGTAAACGCAAAGAAATCGTGATACGGACTGTCCTTGGAAACATAGGCTCCGGGTTCATAGCCTTTACTGTTTTCGTAGATGCGCTCTCTGTCCATCCACTTATTAAAAGATCCGCAGTGATTGAATACACCGTCCAATATAACCTTGATTCCTCGCTTATGCGCTTCGCTTACAAGCTCCGCAAATAACTTATCGCTTGCTTCAAGGTTTCTAAGATCGGTGACGCGCTTGATATATTTGGTTGCTTTCTTGTTATCGTGCTCATTATTTCCAAGCACGCTTCCGCCATCATCGACAATCTTGCCAAAATGAGGATCGATATGATCATAGTCCTGGGTATCATACTTGTGACAGGAAGGCGATACAAACAAGGGGTTAAAATAGATTGCATCTATCCCAAGGTCCTTTAGATAATCAAGCTTATCCATTACGCCCTTAAGATCGCCGCCATAGAATTCTCCGAAATCGTACTGCGGATCGGGATACTTTCCCCAATCCTCTACCTTCTGTACGAGTCTTCCGTAATAAGAATATTCACCGGAGACAACGTCATTATCCTTGTCTCCGTTACAGAATCTTTCCACGAATATCTGATATATCACCGCGCCCTTGGCCCACTTGGGCGTTGACAGACCGGGATATATCTTGAAATTCATGCTCTCCATTATATTGGTAACGGCACCTCTCTTATCATAGTAAAAAAAGCTGCCGTCCAATCCTTCAATTTCAAAATAATAACTCGCAGGCTCTTCTCCTGCATTTACGGATGCATCGTAATAGTCAAACTCTCCCGATGTCTCCGAACATGTCATGGGATGTCTTTCGCCTTTCCACACGAGAATAATTTCAGATGCCTCAGCCCTCCTGCACCTGAATCTTATATCTACCTTTCTGTTTTTGTCCGGTTCCGCAGGCCTTAGGTAGTCTAAGGTCATATCGTGGAAAAACGCTCTCTCATTCATAAAGTCATTCCCATCGGTCATATTCGCGTAAACTAAACAATAAATATCTGCATAAAGCAAAAAAGACAGCATAGCTGTCTTTTCTAAGAGAAGGTATTTCTTTCTTATGGGGTATAGCAAAAAACTATATAATGTATTGGGGGGTTACGCATATTATACTAACACCCACCCAAACCCGCGTAAAGACTAATACTCCACAAATTTGTCAAAAACAGCTATGAGTTTTTGTGCAATTTTCACAACAAATCAGATTTCTACCGCATAATCGACATCCACATTGTGTCCTTCGAATAATGCTTCAAATTCTTCTCTTCCGATCTTCTCCTTTTCTATGAGGAGTGCAGAACTGCTGTGCAGAATATCCTCATACTTAAGAATAATCTCTTTTGCTTTTGCGTAACACTTATCTATTATTGTCTTTACTTCTTTATCAATCTCGCCTGACATAAGCTCACTGTGCTTCTTGGAATGAGATATATCATAACCGATAAATACATCTTCTTCATTGTCATCGTAGTTTACAACACCGATGCTCTCTGACATTCCGTACTTTGTAACCATGCTTCTGGCTTCCTGTGTGGCTTTTCTGATGTCACTTGAAGCACCTGTCGTGATATCACCAAAGATGATCTCTTCAGCGATTCTTCCTCCGAGAGATACCATGATTTCCTGAAGCATCTTATTCTTTGTAAGGAACATATCATCATTCTCGGGAAGTGGCATTGTATAACCTGCTGCGCCAAGTCCTGTGGGAATAATAGAAATTGTGTGTACAGGGCCTACATCCGGAAGAAGATGGAACAAGATCGCATGTCCTGTCTCGTGATAAGCCGTAATCTTCTTTTCCTTCTCGGAAATAATCTTACTGTGCTTCTCGGTTCCGATTCCAACCTGAGTAAATGCTCTGTTTATATCATCCTGAGTGATGAATTTTCTGTTGTCTATAGCTGCGTCGATAGCCGCTTCATTAAGAAGGTTCTCAAGATCAGCTCCCGTAAATCCAGCAGTTGTCTGTGCAAGCTGCTTAAGATCGACATCACTTCCGAGTGGCTTATTATTTGCATGTACCTTAAGAATAGCCTCTCTTTCGCCGATATCAGGTCTTGTTACGGTAATCTTTCTGTCAAATCTTCCGGGTCTTAAGATAGCGGGATCGAGAATATCAACCCTGTTTGTGGCAGCCATTACGATTATTCCTTCATTCACTCCAAAGCCGTCCATCTCGACAAGCATCTGGTTAAGTGTCTGCTCTCTCTCATCGTGTCCGCCGCCCATACCGGTACCACGGCGTCTTGCAACCGCATCAATCTCATCGATAAAGATTATGCAAGGTGCATTCTTTTTTGCCTCCATAAAAAGATCTCTTACTCTGGAAGCACCGACACCTACGAACATTTCTACGAAGTCGGAACCTGAAATACTAAAGAAAGGAACGCCCGCTTCACCTGCAACAGCTCTTGCAAGGAGCGTCTTACCTGTTCCCGGTGCACCTTCAAGAAGAACACCCTTGGGAATTCTTGCTCCGACAGCTGTGAATTTGCCGGGGTCTTTCAGGAATTCGATAATCTCGGCAAGCTGCTCTTTTTCTTCCTTAAGTCCGGCTACGTCATCAAGCTTCACCTTATTGTCATCACCTGTGGATAACTTGGCTCTGCTCTTTCCAAAGTTCATCATTCGGCTGTTTCCGGAACTGCTTGCCTGCATATTGCTGAACATTGAAAAAACAAATACCATCACGATAAGTCCGACGATAACAGGGATTATCCCATTGATCAGAACGTTCTCCGACGGAATGTCTTTTACCTCTGTCTTAACACCCTTTTCTGTACAAATGCTCTCCACTTTGGTCACATCGGTTGTATAGAACGGTACATCGTCGCTTCCGTTATTGAAGCTGACTCTTACAGATCCCGTAGGTGTCTCCGCATTTGGCATGATCAATACACATGCGACCTTGCCTTCATCAAGATCACGCTCAAATTCATTCATGGAATATGTGCCCGACTGGCTTGAGATGAAACTCTTGCCATATTCAATAAATATCACACAAACAAGTAATACTACTACAAATAGAAAAATTGAGTTAAAACTTTTATTTCGGTTCAATTGCTTATGTTCCCCTTTCGGAAGCTATTTTTATCGGCTTAATCAATTAAATTCCACTACTCCGATATATGGAAGGTTACGATATCTCTGATCGTAGTCAAGTCCGTATCCTACAACAAACTCATCGGGAATCTCAAATCCCGTATAATCAACCTTTACATCTGTAACTCTGCGCTCAGGCTTATCAAGGAGTGTGCAGAGCTTAATGCTTGCAGGCTCTCTGTCTCCGAGCATCTTGATAAGATATGACAGGGTTCTTCCCGAATCAACAATATCCTCTACTATAATAACATGTCTGTCCTTAAGAGGCTCATCGAGATCCTTTACGATCTTAACCACACCGCTTGACTTGGTTGAACTTCCATAACTTGATGCTGACATAAAATCCATCGTAACAGGAACCGTGATACGCTTTGCAAGCTCACACATAAAGAACACGCCGCCCTTTAAAACACATACAAGGTGCACTGTCTCACCTTCATAATCCCTGCTTATTGCTTCTCCTAATTCCTTTATCCTCTTGTCAACTTCATCTTCTGTCAATAAAACGCGAACTGATTCAGCCACCGTTCTTTCCTCCATCCAAAAAATTTATAGCCAAAATACTTTTTGTATCTTCACTCACCTTGATATCGGCACTTATTCTGTATCCGGGGACCCACAAAACCCTGTCTCCGTCAGCCATTACATAGATACTGTCTCTTCTGTCTATCGGAATTTTGGCATCTGTCATAAACTTCGACAATTTCTTCTTATGAATGCCGCTTTCCATCTCTATAAATATATAATCATCGGGTCTTCTGCATCTAAAGACAGCTGTTTGTATTCTATCACAATCAAACCATTTAGTATACGTACCGCGCGGAATACTTGCACCTTTTACATACTCTCTGACGCTGGCTTCCATCCTTCCGATTCCCGGAATGTCATCGCTGACTTTACCATCTTTTTTTACACGGTCAAAAAAATCTATCACTAGCGTTTTATCAAGAATCTCTGCCTCTTTTTTCGAAAGCGTAAGCTCGTCATATTCACGCTTTGCGATAAGTCCGTACGGAAGATCCACACTCGCCGTTCCGCTCTCCGATCCCATGATATCCGCTACGGCGTCCACGTGACTTGCCGTAATGTCCTTCCTGTTTGGCGTCAGCAGCTCAAAGCACTTTAAGATCACATTTTTTTGTATAAAAAGATCTCCGCTCTTAAGTTTCTTTAATTCTATTTTGACACTTTTTCCGTCATAGGTACACGCCTTGTCAAAAAATTCTCCCGTGACCTTACTTATAAAGTCGTCAGCGAGAGCAAAATCGGCCGCCGCCCTGCACAGATGCTTTACAGCCTCTGCATTTATATTCTCGGTCATATAAGGAATAAGCTCGTTTCTGACCTTGTTCCTCGTATGAATATTCTCATCATTGGTGGCATCATGGCAAAAAGATATTCCCTCTTCCCCAAGATACTCCTCAATTTCCTGTCTCGTGACACACAAAAGAGGTCTTATAACATTATCTCTTACGGGACGTATGGCACCCGCACCGTGAAGCCCGGTTCCTCTAAGGAGATTTAAAAGAAGTGTCTCCGCAACATCGTTTCTGTGATGTGCGACCGCGATCTTTGCAGCACCCTCGTTTTCCGCAATCGTGCGAAATGCCTTGTACCTTACATTTCTTCCCGCTTCCTCTTCGGTGAGTTTATTTTCTCTTGCGATTCCCGGGACATCCTCTTCCACCAGATAATATCTAATATTTCTTTCCTCACAGAATCTACGGGTAAAATCAGCATCTTCTCCCGCTTCTTCCCTGATGCCGTGATTTACATGAACCGCGACAAGCTCTGTGCCAAGAAGCTCTTTTAACTTATACAAGACCAGCAAAAGCGCGACAGAATCCGCTCCACCAGAAAATCCCACAAGAATCTTGTCTCCGGAAACTGCCATTTTATTGGCTCTTATATAATTAAGCACTGTGTTCTCAAATCTGTTCATATTAAAAAATTAAAGCGCAGACCTATACGTCCCCGTATCATTGTCTGCGCTGTGCTCCGCAAAATAATGGCAAATTATCTATCCTCAATTTTAAATACAATCTCACCGGGATAAACCAGTCCAAGTTTATCCTTAGCGGTTTCTTCTATATATTTTCGTGTCTGCGTATATCTTTCAAATTCGGCTATTTCCTTGCCTCTCGCAACTTCGGCATCAATCTGGGCATTGAGGTAAGCTTCCTTCTCCTCATACTCATTAACCTTCTCAAAAAGACTGATGCTCTTTATGGATACAACAGTCGCAAGGATTATAACCACACACGATGCGAGCGCAATGCCCGCTTTATTTTGAAAACTACGCCTCTTGTAGCGTGCTTTTGTCGCCATAACGTACCTCTTCAAATGCTTTTATATATTATTATTTTAATACATGCCATAAAAGCATGTCAAATGTAGCGATAGAGCTCTGTCACGTCTTCTTTATGTATTGTTTCCCGCACATCAAGCACTTCTACATTTACATCTTTATTACCAAATCCGATGGTTATTTTATCTCCGACCTTTACGTCTGTTGATGCCTTTGCAGGTCTTCCGTTTATCTGAACCCTTCCTGCATCGCAGGCTTCATTGGCAACCGTACGTCTTTTTATCAGTCTTGTTACTTTCAAATACTTATCTAATCTCATTTATTCCTCTCCTGATGCAGTGTTTGCCGCATCGCTTTTGTCTTTGTTTTTCTCGGATTCTTCTTTGTCGTCGCCGTCCTCTTTTTTGTCTTTATTGTTTTTATTGTCTTTATTTACTGAGTTTTCCTTATCGGAAGTCGTTGTCACGTCTTCTTTTGTCGAACTCTTGGCTGCCGCTTCCGCCGTTGATTTTTTAGACGAACTGTCATCTTCCTCGGAAGAAGCTGTGCTTGCATAGTGAGCGGTTGCCGTCGTTCTCTCTGTTGCCGCGGAGGTATCCGACTTTCCCGATGAAGAAGAACCGTCCTTTGAAACTGCATCATGTGTTGTTGAACCGGATGCGGAATCAGCCGGCTTCTCAACCGTTTTTTCAGTCGAAGCAGCTACGGAACTCTCCTCTTCCTTGTGCTTAGTCTCCGTTTCCTTCTTAACTTCCGTCATTTCGCCCAGATTATATGATACATCCGACTCATCAGTGTCAATGCTCACTCGAAGGCTCTTGGTAATATAGCCGTTTTTCCTAAGTGTTATCTCATGATTTCCCGAAATCTTTTTAAGGCTTGTCGGAACCACACCTATATAATTTCCATCAAAAAACATCTCGGCTCCCACAGGTTCATCCACATAGATTTTGTAACCTTCGATAACCTTATTCTTCTGATTTTTCACCTTATCCTTGTCGGTTATGCTTGAAGCCGACGTTGCGGCAGAACTCTTTCCGGGAAGTGTTGCAACGGAAACAGCGCTCGATGATTTATTTGTCTTTTCATGCGATGAAGCGAACGAAGAACTGTCTGACAACGAGCTTGAGGATGAGTCTGCATCATCGGATTCGGGCTCAAGTTCTATCTTCACCACAGACTTAGGCGTACCTACCTTGAGATACTTGTTCTGTGTGATATAGCCTTCGGCCATTACTTTAAGATTGTGATAACCGTAGCTTACAGACTTTGATGTGTCGGCAAAAACCTGCTCTCCGTCAATATAGATCTCGGCGTCTGCAGGAGTAACCTCAAATGAAACAAGTCCCTCTTTTGGCTTAGTTACCCTGACATTTCTCGTATCGATAACAGTTTCTTCATTTCTGTTTATGCTGACATTTGTTTTATACTCAGCTCCGTTTCCTATAATCTGCAGGGTATAGTCACCCTCGGGCGCACTTAAGAGCATATTGGGAGAAATCTTGTATATAACGTCATTATCAAGCTCTAGCCAGGCTCCGACAAGGCTGTGATCGTCGACAGTATCGGAGGACAGGCTGACATAGCCGTGTCCGCTTGTAACAACAACGCTGTATACCTCTTTTCCTATTCCATAGGCTTTAATATTGTCGGTCGTGAGTACATTTTCCGCTATAGCAGGCTCCCCGTCCGCAAGTATCAGTGTTCTTGAGTCAAGTTTGTATGTCTCGCCCTGTATCTTTGCCGTTCCGTCGCCCCTTACAAGCTCGTGACTGCGCGTATTGTCAATAGTCCACGCTTCATCCGATACCTTGAGCGAAGTAATATGCTTGCTGCTCTTAAGAAAATTGACGTCAACAATCTGACCTTCTTCAAGGAGTCTTGCCGACATCGGCGTTCCTCTTAAGTCGTACATCATGCTTGTATTGTCATAACTAAGAGTATACGTCTTTCCTGTGGAATGATTTCTGAATCTGATTGTCTTATTTTCCGAATCTATCGAACGAACCGACGCGGTATCTGATGAATCGTATTTACCGATAAGTGATATGCTTTTCTTTTCACTTTTTGCGGCAGCGCTTATGTTTACACTGTATACGCAGGCAAAAACCGCCGCAAGAAATACTGCCGCAAGCGCTCTTGCAGATTTCGCAAATTTTCCCATGTTCATCCCCTCATACATGATCTTTTGGAAAAAAACTTTTTAACTGCTCAGGATCGAGCAAATATTCTTTGGTATTGTGTGAAGGCTCGTCAATGACATCATCAAGCATAGCTCCGAGCACCTCTCCTATCTGCTTTCCGGGAGATACTCCCAGTTCGATAAGGTCTTTGCCGTTGACCGCGAGCTTCTTAAGGCTCACGCACTCGCCTTCTTTTTTTACATTCTCATAAAGAGCTCTCGATTCCTCTATGTTCCTTAGCTTCTCTTCGCGGAAATAATCGCTCTGAGCCATTGTATCCGCATATTTCACGTCAAGAAGAAAAGAAAACTCATCTTCTCCTACCCTTTTCATTACTCTGCGCACGTTCTTAGAAGTGGCGGGAAACCTGTCATCATGGTACTTGATCAGGTTACATACTCTGTCCATGGTATTTCTGTCAAACTTAAGACGTCTGAAAATATCATGTGCCATCTTCGCCCCAAGCTGAGCATGGCCTTGGAAATGATTGATACCTTCATCATCCGTCGTTATCGTCAAAGGCTTGGCTATATCATGCAATAACATTGTAAGCCTCAAAACCTTATCGTTTCTAACATATCCGAGCGACTTGATGATATGTTCTCCGACGCTGTACATATGATGTGGATTGGACTGCTCTGTTTCCATACATGCATCAAATTCGGGAAGTATCACCTTAGTGATCCCAAGCTCATACATTTCTTTCGCTTTTTCCGGATGGTCGGAAACAAGAAGCTTTACAAGCTCCGTCTGAATCCTCTCGGCACTTATCTTGGAAAGCGTAGGCGCAAGTTCGCGGATCGCTTCTTTTGTCTTTTCTTCTATCTCATAATCAAGCTGAGCTGAAAATCTTACTGCTCTCATGATGCGAAGTGCATCTTCCGAAAATCTCTCTGTAGGCACTCCAACGCACCTTATAAGCTTATTCTCAAGATCCTCGATTCCTCCGAACCTGTCTATAAGCCCTTCTTCCTCGTTGTAGGCCATCGCATTTATGGTAAAATCGCGGCGTCTCATATCCTCAGTAAGACTTTTTGTAAATGTCACTTCACTGGGATGTCTGTTATCTTCGTACTTTCCGTCAATTCTGTACGTTGTAACTTCATATCCTTCTTTATCCATCAAAACGGTGACCGTTCCGTGCTCAATCCCCGTATCGACTGTTCGTTTAAAAAGCTTTTTTATATCCTCGGGCAAAGCATTTGTCGTTATGTCCCAGTCTCCCGGTTCTCTTGAAAGAAGTGCATCTCTTACGCACCCTCCGACCACATATGCTTCAAAACCAGCTTTATGCATGGTATCCAATATCTTTTTTGCATTTTCCGGTAATTTAATAATCATACCTTCATAATAGCCCAAAGAATATCAAATGTGAATAATACTCTAGGAATTTTCTCAATCTCGATATATACTTAATATATGAAATTATGAGGGAATCAGAATGAAATTTAGAATTAACAACAACTTGATAGCAGTAGGTTTTTTGCTGCTTATCGTGGTGGGCATATTTTCATTTGTGAAAATTATTGATTCTTCCTACCAGTATACCTCAGAGTTAATACCGCTTGATGATGGTTGGACCGTTACTTATAATGGCAAAGAAATAGCTACAAACACGAACCTGAACGACGTAGTTGTACCTATTGTCAATGAAGGCGATACGTTTTCACTGTCAAGGACACTTCCTACGATACGTGAGGATTCGTTATGTCTCTACTTTTATTCGATGCACAGCATCGTTGATGTAAATGTTCGTCACTATACCGAACGCTCGAAGAGAGCGGATAAGCACGAGAACTGGCAGATATATACATACGGCAGAGACTTATACAGTCAGACTACCGAAGTTCCAAACAAGTACAATCACGTTTTAATCGTAAAAGGCTATTCCGAAGAGGAAATCATTATCACTTTCATAGGCACGAGGGAAGCATCATTTTCTTCGCTGTCTCCTTTTGTTATAGGATCGAGAGTTGATATATTATCCTATCATCTTTTAAGTAATACAATAAATTTGTTTGCCGGAGTATTCCTTGTAGTGCTCGGGCTCATTCTTATAGTCATTTCTCCTTACATGTTCCTGTATCACAATAAGGAATCCCGACTTTTTTTCAGCGGACTTACTTCTCTTTTGTTCGGAACATACATCGTTGCCAGATTTGATTTCATAGACATGCTCATAAACAACCCGATGGTTAACTCTTTCTGCGAGTATTCATCGTTTATTTGTATGCCCATCTCCATTCTGGGCTATATCATTTCAATATTCAGGGGCAAACTCAAGAGATTCTTGAAACTCCTGGTTATATTTGATTTCCTTCTTTTCGCAGGAATGACTATACTGCACTTGTCAACGATCAAGCGTTTTTCAGCGATGACATCCTTTATTCAGGGCTATATCGTCAGCGAAACTATAATGGTTCTGATTATTCTGGTAAAAAACAGAAAGCATTTCCGAACCTCTCAGAACAGAAACCTAAACTCAGACATGTTCTTCCTTATAGGTGTTGTGACATTCATCATATTCTCGTCCGTAGATATAGCTATGTACAACATCCGCAAGTATTCAAGCAACCGCGGATTTACACCTAACTTTGGTAACGGATTTACTTTTGGTGCCGTTATCTTCGTCTCCTGCCTGCTTATCAGTTACATGTTCTACAGTATCTACAGTAGCAGGATTTCTTCGCTGCAGGAGAGATTGTCGGATTTTGCCTATACCGATCCTTTGACGGGACTTTCCAACAGAGCCCGTTGCGAGCAGGTAATGAATGTTATCTCTCAGGAGCGTAGTATTTATGTAATCATAAGTATCGATCTGAACAAGCTCAAGATGGTCAACGATACTTACGGACATCACGAAGGAGACCGCTTGCTTACCGGCTTTGCTACTATTTTGACTGATTGTTTCTGGGATGCGAACCTTATCGGTCGTATGGGTGGTGACGAATTTGTCGTTATCATGCTCGGCGAACATGCCTCCAGTTGCACTAAGAGAATCCATGAATTTCACTCTCTTATGTCTGATTGGAACCGCAAGGAACAGGTTTTCCAGTACAGTGCTTCTTACGGTTATGCTTACAGCTACGAGGTACCGAACGCATCCTCAAACGAAGTATATATGCTTGCAGATTCAAGAATGTATGAAATGAAAAAAGAACATCACGGACGAAAAGAAATGGAACACGAGATGGAGGAGGTGAATGCTAATGCGTAAACATATCACCTTCGCTCTTTCCTCAATTTTCTTTATAGCGCTTATATCGTTTATATTTACAACATTTCTTAAAGTTAATCCTTTGTATCCTAAATTCACGCTTGATAAGGGATGGGTTGTAACTTATAAGAACCAGCAATATTTGAACACCAATATATCGAATCTCAGCGATCAGCTTGGTATTACTTTTTCACGAGGGGACAAGATAACCCTGACAAGGCCTCATCCCCTTCAGAAGAACAATGCGCCGTTCCCTTATCTTGTTTTCAAGACCCAGCACTGCGCTTATGAAGTTTTTCTTGACGGTTATACCATTGCAAAAGAAAACCTGGATGCCCGAACAGACGGCTCCTTCATCGGAACGGGATACAACATCATTCCGTTGAAAAAAGATTTCGAAGGAAAAAAACTGTCGATCGATCTCTACGTAGTTGAAAACGACACTAAGCTTAGTGTCATCACGCCTCTTTTGGGTAATTATGACGATATATACAGATTGCTTTTGTATACTGCGGCATATCCGTTGCTGACAGGAATGTTCCTGATTGTTTTCGGACACATATTCCTCCTGATCTCACTTGTTCTGTACATGAGATCTTCAGGTGTATTTACTCAGATTATATGCTCGCTTATAGTGATTCTGCTTGGACTTTGGCTGTTAACAACTTTTGATTGCACAACTTTCCTTATCACCAAGGAAATAAACACATTCCTACGTTATGTGTCACTATTCCTGCTTGTACCTTGTGTATATCTGCTTATATACAACCTGCACAAATCAGATGTTTATTCGGTCGTCGGAATACTTGGCTTTTCGACGCTGGCATTCAGCATCCTTTTTATTGTGCTTCACTTAATGAACAAAGTGCACATTCATCATTTCCTGATGCCTTACTACATATTGTCAACGCTATCGTTTCTTGCGCTGATCATGTATAACATCAAGGATATCAGGAGCAAGACGCGAAACCCTTCCACACAGATCATCATGTTGGGAATCACTTTCGTCAGTCTGAGCTTTATGCTGGTGGTACTTTCAGACATGATGAATAAAAATGTCGACTGCAGAGACAGCTTTATCATGAAGTTTCTGATTCCTTCGGCTTCGCTATTTTTCGTTGTAACACAGCTCCTTAACCACTTTGTATTCATGACAAAATTCTATGCTCAGCGAAAAGAATATGCATCGCTTACTCAACTTGCCTACGAGGATGCACTTACACGACTTCCCAACAGAGCAAGCTGTGATATGAAACTCAATGACCTTGAACGCTCCGATCTGGACTTCTGTATCGTCAGTCTCGACCTTAACGGTCTAAAGCAAGTTAATGATAACGACGGTCACCCCGCCGGAGACAAACTTATCAAAAGCTTTGCGGATGCGCTTTCCAAGGTATTTAGCCGAAAAGGCGACTGCTTCAGAACAGGTGGTGACGAATTCCTTGCCGTATTCGACAGTATTCGGCGCGACGAACTTGAGGCTCTGCTAAAGAAACTGGACAATCTTCTTCTTGAACTTGATAAAGAAGATCCCGACGTCAACCACAGCGTATCCTACGGATATGCCTTCCGCTCCGAAACAGAGGAACAAGACGTCCATTCGGTATTCATGCTTGCCGATAAGAAGATGTACGATGCTAAGCGTAAACATTACGCAGAAATCGGAAAAACAAGATAAGTATTCTAACTTTCAAATCTCTATAAATTTGCACAGTATCGTTTCTCAAAAGAAGGGTCTTCTCCATGAAGCCCCTTCTTTTCTACATTCTTGATATATCCTTTTTATTGACTGCAGAAAAAAGAGTTGACATGGTTACTTCTCCGTGTTATAAGTGTATTAATTCATTTGATACAGATAGCGTTCTGACATTTTCAATTGCTATATAAAAAGGAGAGACCTATGAAAAAGAAAACAACGACAGCAATTATATTAGCAACTACAATGATGCTCGCTCTTATGGGATGCGGCACAGCTTCGACAGACGTAGATTCTTCAACGGACGCTGCATCAATTGAAGAAGTTACTGCAAACTCCGAATCAAACTCATCAGAGGCAACGTCTGACACAGGCTCAGACAGCGCTTCTGCAGATTCTTCGGACACATCAGACACTGCCACTGCTTCAGATAATGCCACTTTTACATATAAGGGTGAAACATTTTCGTTTCTTGATGATCTCCAGACAACGCTGGACAAAATAGCCCCCCTAGGAAAACCTTGTGCCGATTCTCCCATTGAGCGTGATGATGGTTCGAAAGTATACAGTTATGATGAAACTGAACATGATTCCGACTTTTTTATCAACACATTTATAGATAACGGAAAATTATCTGTTGGACAGATTTCTCTTATGGGACCGAATGCCAAAACATCCAAAGGAATTGGCATTGGAAGTACAGTTGAAGAAATTATTTCTGCCTATGGTAAACCGGGTAATTCCGAAGCAATCTATGATTATACTTATGATAATTATATTCTCAGTTTCGATGTTCGTGATAACAAAGTATTTTCTATCAATTATATTAGCCCGACTATTATGAATAGGTGAGTTAAATAGACGATTCTGATTTTGATATGATTACAATTAAAAAACGGGCGCGAGAAATTTATTGGATTTCTCGCGCCCGTTCTATTATCATTTTTTACTTGGTAAAAGAATATATCAATATGCTCTTCCCCAGTAAACCATCTTCTTAGCAGGTTTGCCACATATAGGGCAAACATCTGAGATGTTCTCTTGCTCGAAAGGCATACAACGGCTTGTTACGTTAAATTCTTCCTTTATCTTATCTTCGCACTCGCGGTCTCCGCACCACATAGCCTTTACGAAGCCCTTTGTTTCCTTAAAGTTTTCAGCAAACTCTTCTTTGTTGTGAGCGACAAATGTGTGGTCTTCAAGGTGCTTCTTTGCTCTTGCGAACATGTCTTTCTGGATCTGATCGAGGAGCTCACCGACTTTAGCCGATACTTCTGAGATAGCGCACTCAATCTTTTCTCTTGTATCTCTTCTTACAAGTACGCACTTTCCTGCCTCGAGGTCCTTAGGTCCGATCTCGACACGTACAGGAATTCCTCTCATCTCCTGCTCTGCGAACTTGAATCCAGGTGTTCTGTCTGTATCGTCTGTCTTTACTCTGTAATCTGAAAGGCTCTTTGCGATATCATAAGCTGCATCGAGAACGCCCTCTTTCTTCTGCTGGATAGGAATAACAACAACCTGGATAGGCGCAATCTTAGGAGGAACAACGAGTCCTGAGTTGTCGCCGTGTACCATGATCATAGCTCCGATAGTACGTGTTGTAAGTCCCCATGAAGTCTGATTTACATAGTGAAGTTTGTTGTCTTTACCCGCATACTGGATTTCGAATGCCTTGGCAAATCCATCACCAAAGTTATGGCTGGTAGCGCTCTGAAGAGCTCTTCCGTCGTGCATAAGTGCCTCAACTGTGTATGTAGCCTCAGCTCCTGCAAACTTTTCTTTATCTGTCTTCTGTCCCTTGATAACAGGGATAGCCATATCGTTCTCAAGGAAGTCAGCATATACGTTAAGCATCTGCTGTGTACGCTCTTCTGCTTCTTCAAATGTAGCGTGTGCTGTGTGGCCTTCCTGCCAGAGGAATTCTCTGCTTCTAAGGAAAGGTCTTGTCTCTTTTTCCCAACGAACAACGCTGCACCACTGGTTAAGTACCTGAGGGAGGTCTTTGTATGAGTGGATCTCTCCCTTGTAGTAATCGCAGAAAAGTGTCTCTGATGTAGGACGTACGCAATATCTCTCTGTAAGAGGCTCAAGTCCGCCATGTGTTACCCAAGCAACTTCAGGTGCGAATCCCTCTACGTGATCTTTCTCCTTCTGAAGAAGTGACTCAGGAATAAACATGGGAAGGTATGCGTTCTGTACTCCAGTTGCCTTAAATCTTGCGTCAAGATGCTTCTGGATAAGCTCCCAGATTGCATATCCCGCAGGTTTGATTACCATACATCCCTTAATATTGGAATAACTTACGAGATCGGCTTTGATGCACACATCGGTATACCATTGTGTGAAATCTTCATCCATAGATGTGATCTCTGATACGAGTTTCTTGTTGTCAGCCATTTCTTTTCTCCTTTTTTGCAATTAAGTGTTTCCGGGAACTTTGAGAGACTATTTTTCAAAAAGAAAAGAACCCTCAAATCCCTAACAGGGACCGAAGATTCTCGGCGGTACCACCCTATTTAAACCATGCTGATTCTGCAATGGTCTCACTCAATTTAACCCTTAACGCGGGAAACGCTGTATTTTCATACAGGACTCCAAGGTAGGTTCGCTGTTTATACGTAAGAACCTCACACCAACGGCTCTCTCTCTGAAACGCTTACGCAGTTACTATTCCTCTTCAACGTCTTATTATTTAAAGATGATTTTATTAACATTTCGCGGGATTGTCAAGGGCGTAGAGCTTTTCTGCACTATTACTGCATTACTCTCTACTACTATTTCTTTCCAATAAGCTGTTTAGCATAGTCTAATGCATCTTGTGACTTTTATCTGAATGTCTTAAGGTATTCCTTGTGTTCGTCTGTTACTCTAAAGCTCTCAACAGCCTTCTGTATGGCCTTTTTGTGAACCCATTCATCGAGTCTTTGATTTTCTATGTATTTAACGCTCACGTCGTATTGTTTGGCAAGTGCTGTAGCAAAGTACCAGGCTACCATCATCTTAAGGTAATAATCTTCACCTTTTTTAGCTGCAACAAGCTCAAGATATTCATCTTTAAAATCTTCTCCAAGGAATTCGTTCATAAGCATGCGTATACCAAAACGTGCGGTATAAACGTGATCTGATTCGATCCACTTTTTGATATATTCAAGTAATTTCTCATGATCTTTTTTAAAGCATTTAGGTGAAGCCTGATCTGAAACCGGCCAGCAATCCACATATGGAAGGAACTTATCCACAGCTTCAATGCACTCATCAAAGTCCTTGATAAGTGCGATCACAAAGAAATGAACGAGATTCTCCTCGTAGTATTTATGCGGAAGATCATTTAGGAATTCGTCCCTTAAGTCACTTTTAAAAACTTGCTTGGCAATCTCGCGCATCTTGGGTGTTCTGACTCCGATAATGGTTTCAGGTTGTATATTTGGAACGAGTTTTGTCTGGAATTCCTTGTAATTTTCATCTTTTGCTTTTAAAAGCATCTCGTATACTGTCATATGCACTCTCTTTTCGCGTATTGGATTATTACCTATTATAGCATCTACGCGGAGCGTTTTTATATCATAGGAAAGCAATTTCCTAAGATACAAAAAAAGACCGGTGGGTCCGGTCTTTTCCGCAGGATTTCTCCTACATTAGAGGTTTTATAAAGGAAATACGTTATGGCGAACGTAAATCGGCATATTTATTTGTCCTCAGCGATCAAGCTCGCTTGTCGGACCTCCGGCATTGTGATTTCTGATGATGCCGTCAATCTCTTTAAGATCACTTGCGGGAAGATCTCCCGGAATTGTGTTCTTAACACTTGATGTGGCATTACCGTACTCAAGTGCTTTCTGAACATCATCATACTTAAGCATTCCGTACAGTACGCCGGATACATAAGCATCGCCGGAACCTATCCTGTCTATAACATCTATATCCGCATATGGCGCCTCGGTATAAAACCGGTCGTTCTTGGCGTCATATATGGTAGAAGTAAAGTTGTGCTTTCTGGGGCTAATAACCTGTCGTTGCGTTGTGCAGACAACTTCGACAGGATATTCCTCAGTATAACTCTTCATAATATCGAAGAGCTCGCCGTTTTTCTGCATCATGCGTCGGGATGTTTCCTCAGACACAAAAAGAATATTTACATAAGGGAGGATCTTCTTTATTGCAGTTCTGGCGTCTTCTTCACTCCATAGGTTGGCACGGTAGTTACAATCAAAAGATACCTTCGCACCGCCCTCCTTGAATCTCTTTATCATCTCTGTTGCAACTTCACAGGTATTCTTGTTAAGTGCAAGTGAAATTCCGCTTGTATGGAACATCCTGGTTGATGTATACACACTCTCAGGAATCTCTGACAAAGAAATTCTGGTTATGGATGAATTCATTCTGTCGTAGACTATGGATGGTTTGCGTGGTGCAGCACCGTTCTCATAGTAGTAAATTCCAAGTCGTGCTTCAGGTGACTCATCATAAATAAGATAGTCATCAGATACACCCTCAAAACGGATTCGGTTCTTAATAAAAGTCCCGAGTGCATTCTGTGGAAGTCTTGAAATCACTCCTGTTCTAAGTCCCAAAAGCGCTACACCCGATGCTACGTTAAGTTCTGAGCCACCGGCTCTCTTATCGAATACATCACCGCGTGTCATACGCTCATAATTTGGCGGAGAAAGACGAAGCATAATCTCTCCAAAAGTTAAAAGATCAAATCTTTCATCTCCCATGTCTGCCTCCTCATAGCCTTACTCGCTTTTGTAATTATTAAGTGCTGTTCACGTTAATTATAATATCTCAAACTTATTCACATTGTAAGTGCTTACATTGTGGCAAACTTTGCAAAAGTTGCACTGGAATTTTCGATTTTTTGTACATATATGAACATCTATAATCTGGATGTATCTCTGTCATTATACTTGGAAAGCACCACTTCTCCTGTTTCCAGTGAAGCCTTTACATCTATGACTCTCTGATTCGATGATCCTCTGAATCTGAGCATCAGATCTCTTTTATCAAGCTCAAACTCCCCATCTACGAGGACATCTGTCATTGACAGTATTGCATCGGTATCATCACCGTGACACCTCTTATTTGCCGGATCGGTCAGTTCTTCCCACGTATATCCCGAATATATCCAGATAGTGGCTCTCGGAACTTCTTTTTTTATACGCTCAAGAAGTGGCTTTATTTCTTTTTGATTCACAAGCTCCATCGGTTCACCGCCTAGAATGGTTAGTCCGTCTATATAACTTGGTTTAAGTGATTCTACAATCTCATTCTCAACTTCTTTTGTATATTCTTGTCCGTAATTAAAATCCCATGTCATTTCATTAAAGCAACCTTTGCAATGATGGGTACATCCACTTACAAAAAATGCTGTCCTGCACCCTATTCCATTTGCTACATCACTGTAATATATCTGACCGTAATTCATTCTACGCCTCTCTTTTCCTTATTAAACATACCGACGCTCTATTTAATAAAAGCCGGGATAAATCCCGGCTTTTACTTTGTAGGTTTAATTCAGTAACAGATCAAATCTTAGGTGTTGCCATATGGAGCACTCTTTCTTTGATCTCCTGTGTACGTCCCTGATTCCAGAACTGTGTTCCGATATATCCGCAGGTACGCCTTGCTACATTCATCTTGTTCTGATCTCTGTTGCCACAATTAGGGCATTCCCAAATAAGCTTTCCGTCTGTATCTGTAACAATCTTGATCTCCCCATCATAACCGCAGCATTGACAGAAGTCAGATTTGGTGTTGAGCTCAGCATACATGATGTTTTCATATATATATTTCATTACTGAAATAACCGCTTCAATATTGCTATTCATGTCAGGTACTTCTACATAGCTTATAGCTCCGCCGGGTGAAAGTGCCTGGAATTCGGATTCAAATTTAAGCTTAGTAAATGCATCGATCTGTTCTGTTACATGGACATGATAGCTGTTGGTAATATAGTTCTTGTCTGTTACGTCGGGAATCATTCCAAAACGTTTCTGCAGACTCTTTGCAAACTTATATGTTGTTGACTCAAGAGGTGTTCCGTAAAGGCTGAATGAAATATTTGTCTCAGCTCTCCACTTTGCACATTTATCATTGAGGAACTGCATTACTTTTAATGCAAAATCTTTTCCCTTAGCATCTGTATGTGATACGCCCTTCATGTATCTGGTACATTCGCAAAGGCCCGCGTATCCGAGTGAGATTGTTGAATAATTTCCAAAAAGGAGTTTATCAATCTTCTCCCCCTTCTGGAGTCTTGCAAGTGCGCCGTTCTGCCAAAGAATAGGTGCAACATCTGAAGGAGTTCCAAGGAGTCTTTCATGTCTGCACATAAGCGCTCTCTTACAGAGTTCTGTTCTCTCCTCCATGATATCCCAGAATTTTGCCTCATCTTTGTTTGATGTACAAGCTACATCTACAAGATTCAATGTAACAACACCCTGATTGAATCTTCCGTAATATTTATGATCGCCCTCGTTGTAATTCTGGGCATTTGCCTTGTTACCCTTGTTGCAGAATCCTTCCGGAACATTCTCATTGTCGGGAGTAAGGAAACTTCTGCATCCCATGCAAGGATACACATCTCCGCCCTTGAGCTCTTTCATCTTCTTTGCTGAGATGTAATCGGGAACAAGTCTCTTTGCTGTACATTTAGCAGCAAGCTCTGTCAAATACCAGTATTTGGAATCCTCATGGATATTGTCTTCATCAAGAACGTAAATGAGCTTAGGGAATGCAGGTGTGATAAGCTGGCCTTTCTCATTTTTAACTCCCATAATACGCTGCTTGAGCATTTCCTCGATGACCATTGCAAGATCTTCTCTTGTCTGGCCTTCGGGAACTTCATCAAGATACATGAATACTGTTATAAAAGGCGCCTGTCCGTTTGTGGTCATAAGTGTGATGACCTGATACTGGATAACCTGACATCCTCTTTCAACTTCCTTTTTAACGCGCATTTCTGCGATGTCATTAACCTGCTTCTTGTTAATCTTCATTCCGGCTGTCTCAAACTCGAGCGCTACTTCCTTACGGAATTTCTGTCTGCTGACATCAACAAAAGGAACAAGGTGTGAAAGTGTTATACTCTGTCCGCCGTACTGTGAACTTGCTATCTGCGCGATTGCCTGTGTTGCAATGTTGCATGCAGTAGAGAAGCTCTTCGGGCGCTCTATCATTGTCTCTGAAATAACTGTTCCGTTCTGAAGCATATCCTCCAGATTCACAAGGCAACAGTTATGCATATGCTGTGCGAAATAATCAGAGTCATGGAAGTGAATAAGACCTGCCTCATGTGCTCTTACAACATCTTCAGGCAAAAGAAATCTTCTTGTGATATCCTTACTTACTTCACCTGCCATGTAATCTCTCTGAACGCTATTAACTGTAGGATTCTTATTTGAATTTTCCTGCTTAACTTCCTCGTTATTGCACTCAATAAGAGACATGATCTGCTCGTCAGTTGTGTTGGACTTTCTGACAAGAGCATGTTTATAGCGGTATGTAATGTATTTTCTGGCAACCTCGAACTTGCCTGATTTCATGAGTCCATCCTCAACCATATCCTGGATTTCCTCAACGCTGGCAGCACGAGTAAGAGATGCGCACTGATTCTCTACGCTTCTTTCGATGTCGCTGATCTGGCCTGCGGTTAATTTCTTCTCGTCGGTAACTTCGTTATTTGCCTTCTCAATAGCCGCAAGAATCTTATTGCCATCAAATGCAACTTCTTTACCGCTTCTCTTAATGATCTTCATAAGAACCCCCTTCTTTTATTTTACAAAAAAACCGTTTTCGCAATCACGATATTTTTTAGCCGAATAACAATATATTGTGGTCGCATAACTATGATAATACTTTATCTAGTAAAATACAAGAAGGATATTTCTTATTTTTTTCTTACAAATTCTAACCGATTATGTAGTATTCTCAGGCGTTCCAGTTCTGACGCGTCCGCTATGGGTTTTCCCGAATAATAATATTCTGTTTTTGCTAATTCCAACATCTTGTGCGTGTCATCAAAAGTAACTACATTATCTGGTGTATTAGATAACTCTATTCCGAGAACCTCCGCTAAATGCTTCACTGTACCGTGATTCCCGTCTATAAGAAGGGTATCGTCACCAAAAATCTGTCTGTACGCAGGCTTAAAGTAATTAAAATGTGTACATCCAAGTACAAGCGCACAATACTCTTCCATATTATAAGGTTCAAACTGTTTCTTTATATAATCAATAACATCGTCCGAATCGAACTCTGTTCTCTCTGCAAATTCCACTAATCTGGGCATTGGCAAAAGATCGACTCTGTGATTCTCATCTACTCTGTGAAGCAGGTCTTTAAGCTTGTCTTCTCTGATAGTTACGGGAGTTGCGATAACCATAATCCGCTTCTTCTCCGTACCCTCAACGGCCGGTTTTACAGCCGGTTCCATTCCCAGTATGGGAATGCTGTATCTTTTCCTGAGTTCCTTTATTGCAACACTGGTCGCCGTATTACATGCAACCACTATTGCCTCTACTCCCTTTTCAATCAAAAACTCCGTGATGCCGATCGAATAACTAAGGATCTGCTCCGGGGTTTTCAGTCCGTAAGGGACGTGCTCTGTGTCAGCGTAAAATATGTAATTTTGCTCCGGAAGATAATGGTATGCCTCGTGAAGTACCGAAAGACCACCTATTCCGGAATCAAAAATACCGATCTTCATTTTTGATTTCCTCTGTATATGCTATACTTTATTTATGAATGATAAAAAAATTGACGAACTTCAGAAATTGTACGACAACTCAAAAGTCGGAGCCTTGGTTCAGGAGATTTGCGAGTATTACGCAACAAGAGAGGACTATGAAGACAACTCCTATCAAGAAGAAATTGAACCTCATGAAGTAGTTGAATCTGTTTATATTCTCTTTTGCCTACAGAGCAGAGAACAGATACTCGATGAATTTTCTCTTATCAGAAAAAAGTATCCTTCTCTGTATACCTGTGTCAGTGCTCTGCACAATAATCTTCTGGTAAATATGGACTATCGCCCGTTAGAGGCAATCTCTGCCCAAAAAATCGCAGAATATGCCAAGGATACATCTTCCGATGAAGTTCTCTCACACGCAGATACTTTTTCGCGCACAGAAAACTCTCTATCGGAAGCAATGGATAAATTCTACTCTTGGCTTCACTCTGCTACATCTAGATAGCTCATGGCTGCATACACTGTTCCGTCTTTATATTTAAGATATGCCCATTCTCCATCATCACTTACGGCGAGTCTCTTAAGTTCCGTACCCTCTTTGGCCTTATCTACAATCTCACTGCTTGTACTGGGCTCAGATCTGAGATTAAGGAACTCATAATTAACAACAACTTTATCATTGGTTGCTGTAAATCCTTCCGGAATGTCTATTTCTTCTTGTTCGGCTTCTGTTGCTGTTCCCTCACTGTCAGGAGAAGCTTCCTTATTATTGAATAATTTCGCTTTTACAATGAAAATAAGGATCATGATGATCAGTATGCCTGTAACAACAGATGCAATTCTGACCATCAAGAGTTTGATGTGCTCATCTTCATCCTCGTAATCGTCATAATCCTCATCATAATCATCTTCATAATAATCTCTGCCACGACGATAGCGCTCGTCGTCACGATAATCATCTCTTTCATCACGACGTCTCGTGCGGTCATCTCTTCTTGGTGCATATTCATCATCACGGCGTCTGGGACGGTCATCTCTTCTTGGTGAATATCCGTCATCACGACGCATTGGACGGTCATCGTCTCTTCTTGATGCATATTCATCATCACGGCGTCTGGGACGATCATCGTCTCTTCTGGGTGCATATCCGTCATCACGGCGCATTGGACGATCTCCATCTCTTCTCGGCGGATATCCGTCATCACGGCGCATTGGACGATCTCCATCTCTTCTGGGTGCATATCCGTCATCACGACGCATAGGGCGTTCTCCATCTCTTCTTGGTGGATATTCTTCATCTCGACGCATAGGGCGCTCCTCTGATCTTCTTGGCGGGTAGTCATCATCACGACGCATAGATCTGACGTCGTCTCTTCTAGGTGCACGACTTACATCTCTGTTATCTACGCGTTCTCTTCTCTGTGGTTCCTGATTGTTAACCGGATTATCGCCTTGCTCTCTTTGGCGGAAATAAGCTTCACGCTCTTCCTCATTGAAAAAGTTATAGGGATCGGCAATCTGGATATCATCTACTCCTGCCTGTGCAGTCGGTGCACCGGGTGTAGCGGACGCAACAGGTTCGGTAGGTGTAGCGGATGCAACGGGTGCAGTAGTTGCCGGCTGTACGTTAGGTGCAGCTTGGGCAGTAGGTGCATTGGTGGCAACAGGTTCAGGTCTGCTATAAACCTGATTGTTGTTTTCCTGCACGACGTTATCCTGCATATCATGCTCCTGCCTGTCATAGCTCAGATTATTCTGACCCGGGTTTTCATATTCACTTCCTTCATAATGCTGACTATCATATCCCTGATTATCGTAACCTTGATTCTCATACCCATGATCTTCGTAGCCCTGATCTTCATAGCTCTGATCCTCGTATTCCTGATTCACATAGCCTTGATCGTCATAATCCTGGTTGTCATATTCCCGATCATAATAATCCCGGACGTCATCATACCTATCATCCGACTCATATCTGTCATCCGGATCGTAAGTATCATACTCGTCCCTTTTCCTATAATTTTCAAAGTTTGTAATCTTGCTTGGCAAAACTTAATCTCCTCTTTAAAAAGGTGCTGACCGTTAAGCCAGCACTTTGTCGATTATTGACTGTAATTTTGTCTTGTTCTGAGCGCCTACCGCTGTCTCCGCGATTTCTCCATTCTTAAATAAAGCAAACATCGGAATGGACATTACATTATACTTCTGAGCAATGTCGGGTGCCTGGTCAACGTTTATCTTTCCGACTTTGAGCTCACCTTCGTAATATTCTGCCAATTCGTCAATAACAGGTGACATCATCTTACATGGTCCGCACCAGTCTGCTGCAAAATCAACCAGAACCGGCATCTTACTTTTCAAAACTTCCTCTTCGAAATTCTGACTGTTCAACGTGTAGTCCATAGGTTAGTCCCCCTTTCTGCTAATAACATACTTAAAAATCGGATTCCCAAGTGACGAAAACTTTTCTTCATACTCAGTCATCACATTTCCTTCATTCATGACTTCATCATTATGAAGGTCATATGTAATGGCATCAATGTTCCAGCCTGCAGGCTCTACCTCATCGCGGGCAAATGTAAAAAGACCTTCATTGTCGGTCTTGAATTCAACTACACCGTCCGCCTTTAATATTTTATCATATCGCTTCAGAAACTCGCGAGAAGGAAGTCGTCTTTTTGCGTGTCTATCCTTCGGCCAAGGATCTGAAAAGTTCAAATAAATTTTACCAACTTCGGATTCATCAAATACTTCCGTAATATCTTCCGCATCCATTCTTATGAAAATAACATTCGGAAGCTGTAACTCTTCCTGTTTCTGTATGGCACGAAGAAGAACGCTCGAATACTTCTCAATACCTACATAATTAATATCAGGATGGAGTGCCGCCATATCCATTATGAATCGACCTTTTCCCATTCCTATCTCGATATGGATTTCATTATTGTTTCCGAATATTTCTTTTTTCCAAAGTCCTTTTTTCTGCTCAGGGTCCTTTACAGTGTACTTACTCTCGGCAATAACTTCTCTTGAACCCGCTATATTACGTAATCGCATTTTTTAAATTCCACCTATCCTTTATAAAGAATTTTACAACATTTGCCCTTGAATGGGAAGTATTGTATTATTTACATACTATGAACTTTTTTAATGACCTCAATCAGAAAAAACGAATAAGATGTATCGCTACTTCTTTCTCCGTGTTTTTTGCAACCTTTCTTTTGTTGCAATCAACTGTTCATGCGGAACCCACAGATTTAACCGAAGAAGCTCTTAAGCAAAAAGAACTTCCTATTCAAA